>MDTG01179651.1_pt1 | contig 21369 bp, 23 predicted proteins | sample 811421 | NCBI WGS metagenome assembly MDTG01 (sample SAMN05326645, study PRJNA326480) | marine metagenome | isolation source: seawater | place: Pacific Ocean: South East | collected 2011 | reverse complement strand
CGTATTCAGCTATATTTCCTTGAAAATGCAGATAACTAAATACGGGCTGCGCTTATGAAGATTGCGCCACGGCAAATCGCCAATTTTCTAGCCAAACCACCAGGTAAAATTAGCGCTATTCTATTACATGGAAGTGATTCTGGTTTGCGATCAAGCCTAAGGCAACAACTAGCCGCCCTTTATAGTGATGACTTAGATGATGTATTTTCTGTCACCTACATCAACGGCGCGAGCCTCAGCGGCGAGCCCGGCAAAATAGCCGATGCGGCAGCGGAAATTCCTATATCTGGCAATAGATTAGTGTTGGTCAAGGCAAGTGGAACAGAATTGCTTGACGCCTGCAAACTACTTCTGGCCAAACCTGTTAATGACGCCATGGTGATAATTGATGCCAGCGAAACCACCACAAAACATGCCCTTGTAAAATTATTTGAAACGTCAGATAAAGCCGCCGCCTTAGGTTGCTATCCAGACAATAGTCTGGATATCCAGAAATTGGCACAATCCATCTTTAAGCAGAATAATGTATCTGTTGAGCGAGACGGGCTGGCACTTGTTTCTTCACGACTCGGCAGTGACCATGCGGTAACCAGAGCTGAGCTCGAAAAACTCGCGCTTTTGGCTGGACCAGGCGGCACCCTCACTTCAGAGACTATATCAGAGGCGCTTGGTGATAGCGCGGTATTAGCGGTTGATGGTGTTGCAAATGCATTGGCCACCGGAGATGTGCAAGCATTATCAAAGGCGTTGGCCAAAGCATGGCGTGAAGAGGCCAGTTGCGTATTGATCATACGGGGGTGCCAGGCTTACTTTTACCAGCTAGGCATGCTGGGATATGCTGTCGTTGCCGGAAAATCTCCGCAAAGCGCTGTCCAAGGATTGCGTCCACCGGTTCACTTTAAATTGCAAAATGTTTTAATTGGGCACCTAAAAAACTGGCATCCACAGCGCTGCATGAATTTTGTAAATCGTTTGCAAGATATTGAGATTGAGATTAAATCTAAAAAAATTGATGCGCAGTTATTATCATCACAGAGCCTATTGGGATTGTGTTTACGCGTCCGGCGTAAATAGGGGCGTTGGCCGCATAAAAAGATGCCAGAGAATCTTCGCTAAAGCTCATCAGACAGACCAAGCTTGTCAAGAATGAATGTCATCTGCTCCAGCGACTGGCAGTCTATCTGCATCCGACCCGTTTCAGCTTGTTCGTCCCACCTTATTGAAACAGTCAGTCCCAATTTATCCGCTGCGCGTTGTTCGATTGCTTTTACATCAGTTGATTTTTCAATTGTAGCAGATTGAGAGACTTCTTGGTTTGCCTCACTCACCGGAGTTTTAATTAGCGCTTCGGCCTGACGCGCCGAAAGTCCCTTCTCAACAATTATTTTTGCAAAAAATTCAGCACGCAAATGACCAACCAGTGGTCGAGCCTGACCCATTGTCAATTTACCATCACGCAATAACGCTTGAACCGATTCCGGCAAGCCAAGAAGCCGCATCAGATTAGCGATATGACTGCGCGATTTACCAATAATTTTAGATAGTTGATCCTGTGTATAACAATTGATTTCAAGCAGATTAGCATAGCCCTGCGCCTCATCAATCACTGATAAATCTTGACGTTGAACATTTTCAATCAAAGCGATTTCATAGCATTCGGAGTCGCTTAGGTCACGAACCACAGATGGTATGTCGTGTAGCTGCGCAATTTGCGCAGCACGCCAACGCCGTTCACCAGCAACAAGCTGAAATCGGCCCGTTTGATCTGGTGTTGGCCGAAGTAAAATAGGTTGGACAATACCTTTTTGGCGGATCGAGCCAGCCAATTCATCAAGCTGTTCGCGATCGAACTTCCGGCGCGGTTGCCAGGGGCCAATATTAATCCATTCCACGGGTATTTTCTGGTATTCGCGCTTATTGGACGGGGCCACCCGATTTTCCATGGCTGCAATGCCAGTATCACCAAGCAATGTTGATAAGCCGCGCCCTAGACCGCGCGTTTTTGCAGCTGCTTTTTCAGCAGTTCCGGATTTTTGGAGAGATTTAGGCGCCATTAGGCCGCCTCCTTTTCCTGCGATAATAGTTCAGCGGCCAATGCCACATAGGCTTGCGCACCCGCACATTTAATGTCGTGTATCAACACAGGTTGGCCAAAAGATGGCGCTTCAGAGATACGAACATTTCTAGGAATTACAGTGTGATATACAAGTTTTCCAAAGTGTGATCGCACGTCACTTGCAACCATTTCAGATAATTTATTACGGCTATCATACATTGTCAAAACAATGCCCTGAACAACTAACTGTCGATTGAGTCTTTGTTGCACCATTTCGATTGTGCGCATAAGTTGCGACAACCCCTCCAGCGCGTAAAATTCACATTGAAGTGGCACGATCACACAATCAGCCGCGCACAATGCATTAACTGTCAACAGGCCAAGCGATGGCGGACAATCAATAAAAATATAATCATAATGAGGAGACACTATTTCCAAGGCCGCTTGTAAACGAAATTCACGTGCGTCGACATCCGCCAGCTCAATCTCTGCCGCCGATAAATCGACAATAGATGGCAAAATATTAAGACCTGATATATTGGTTTTGTGGATAGCTTCAATGGCATCGACCTCACCAGTTAACAGCCGGTAGCTATTTGTGTCACGCCGCGCATCAAGATCAATGCCAAACCCGGTGCTGGCATTACCTTGGGGGTCAAAATCAACAAGCAATACACGCCGCCCACAGGCAGCCATGGCTGTGGCCAAATTCACCGATGTCGTGGTTTTTCCAACGCCACCTTTTTGATTTGCAATGGCGATAATGCGAGTCGTATTGGCCATAAATCTCTATTCTCAATCAGTTGATAAATCTGCCCACATAGAACATAAGACCAGCGGCGACCATCAGATCGTAACTACAGCATGGTCAGTTTGACAATCACACCATCGTCGTTAGTCATACTTGGATAAAGTCGTGGTTTCATATTGGAATAAGTTTGAAAATTGGTCAATTCTTGACCTACGGATTCGCCCTTTAAAAAAAGGCAGGTCAAATCAGTGTGAAGCTGAGGCGCAATAAGCGAAATCAATTTTGGCAAACTGGCTAAGGCGCGCGCAGTAATGACATCAGGCCGACAGGCAGGCAGGGTTTCAATGCGCTGATTGCTAACATGGGCTGAAAGTCCCAACTCCCTAATGACGGTTTGCAAAAATATCGCTTTGCGCTGATCTGATTCGACAAGCTGGACATCTCCAGCCCCCAAAATAGCCAAGACCAATCCTGGGAAACCAGCCCCACTTCCGATATCCAAGATTTCACGGCGCTGGCGTGCTGGAGACACTGGCAAATACGCTAACAATTGTGCTGAGTCCAAAATATGCCGGTGCCAAATATCCGGCAATGTATTTGAGGAAACTAAATTGATTCGGGCCTGCCATTCTTCTAATAGCGCCACATAGGCAGATAATGATGCCAATGTTTCACGTGAAACATCAAAACGCACGGCAAATGCTTCTGGAGTCACGATTTTACCGCGGTCTTTGCCGCTATTTGCTGACGTTTCACATGTCGCAACACAGATACGACAGCGGCCGGGGTTAAGCCCGGTAACCGGTTGGCCTGACCAATGCTTTCTGGCTGATATTTCTGCAAAATATCGCATGATTCAGCTGACAGGCCGCCGACCATATTGAAATCAGTATGTGGCGGGATCAGTACAGCCTCATCGCGGCGCAATGCATCGATATCAGATTGCTGACGCCCAACATAACCAGCATACCGGCAATCAGCCGCCAACTGGGCATGCAAATAGTCTGGGATTACCGCCAATTCAGGCCACAAGGACTGAATGTCATCAAAGCCAACCGACTCAAGCGACAGCAGATCAGCCGCGCTGCGTTTTGAGCCATCGCGAGGGGCAGGCAACCCAACAGTGGTTATGGTTTTGGCCGATGCGGTAACCGTTTTTAACAAATCTCTGGCCATCTTTAAATTTTGTTTTTTATCTGCCCAACTTTTTCGTCGATTAGCACCAACACAGCCAATTTCAATGCCGCGATCAGTTAAGCGCTGGTCGGCATTATCCGCCCGCAAGGTTAGCCGATATTCAGCCCGTGATGTAAACATACGATAAGGTTCCGGTGCGCCTTTGGTAACTAAATCATCAATCATAACCCCGATATATGCATCTGCCCGATCCAGGACGAATGATGCGGCATCAGCTCCGTCAGCCGCCACCATAGCGGCATTAATACCGCCAATAAGCCCCTGCGCCGCGGCCTCTTCATAGCCAGTTGTCCCATTGATTTGCCCGGCCAGAAAAAGCCCCGGAAGTGTTTTTAATTCCAATGACCGAAACAATGCCCGTGGGTCGACAAAATTATATTCAATCGCGTATCCATATTGCAGGATTTTTGCCTTTTCCAACCCCGGTATGGTGGCAATCATCGCATCTTGTGTATGACGCGGCAACGAAGTTGATATTCCATTTGGATAAATTGTTGGATCATTCAACCCTTCCGGTTCGAGAAAAACCTGATGCGACGATTTATCGGCAAACCGATGCACTTTATCCTCAATTGACGGGCAATAACGCGGGCCAATACTAGATATTTGTCCGCTATAAACCGCAGATAGATGTATAGATTCGGCAATAATTTGATGCGTCTTTGCTGTTGTACGTGTAATGCCGCAAAGAATTTGCGGCACAGTGATGCGATCTGTAAGTGTAGAGAAGGGAATAGGCGGGTCGTCAGCCGGTTGCATATCGAGACCAGACCAATCAATCGTTCGCCCATCAAGACGTGCCGGCGTACCTGTTTTCAAGCGGCCCACTGGCAAATCATAAGCCACAAGACGTGCCGCTAGTGCGTTTGATGGAGCTTCACCAATGCGACCAGCGGCGGTGCGCTCTTCCCCGAGATGAATTACTCCGCCCAAAAATGTCCCGGTTGTTAAAACCACAGCTTTTGCTAAATAGTGATCACCATTTTCTGTGATTAGCCCGGCGATCCGGCCTGCCTCGATCTGCAAATCACCAACCGTGGCTTCTATGATGGTCAGATTTTGGTACCCAGCCAAAATATCTTGTATGGCATGGCGGTAAAGCGCGCGGTCAGCCTGAGCCCTTGGCCCTTGAACAGCTGGCCCACGAGATTTATTTAACACACGGAACTGGATACCTGCTTTATCGATGGCACGTGCCATAATGCCATCAAGCGCGTCGATTTCGCGCACAAGATGTCCTTTGCCAAGACCGCCGATAGCCGGATTACACGACATCTCGCCAATACGATCACGGCGCATAGTTATCAAAGCGACACTCACGCCCAGACGCGCCGCCGCTGCTGCTGCTTCACATCCAGCATGACCACCACCGACAACGAGCACATCATAACGATAAGTCATTTTGTATTTTGCCTATCAAACTATGCCAGATTCACTCATACTTATGACGCGTTTCCGGCTATTTTCCAATACAAAAGCTTGAAAAAATTTTCCCAAGCAGTTCTTCAACGTCGACCTCACCGGTGATGCGGCCAAGCGCTGCAGCGGCTTGCCGAAAATCTTCTGCCGCCAATTCTGGTGTTTTGTGAAAATCATGCTGTAAACCAGCACATAATGAATCATGCGCGTCACGCAATGACTGGCGATGACGCACCCTTGTAATGATAGCGCTATTTTGTGTCTGATTATGCGAAATAATCATAGCGCCAAGCCGCTTCATCAATTTTATAACGTCATGGTCGTCATGTGCCGAGATTAACATCGCGTCTACTGGAACAGCGGTTGGCACACCGTGATCTATTTTATTTAAGACTAGAAGATCAACCTGGCCCATTCTCCCAGAAGCATAAACCACATCCTGTTTCCAATGGTTAGATGATACATCAACAACCAGAACTACAATATCAGCATGCTGGGCCACCTCAATACTGCGGCGGATACCTTCTGCCTCGATCGTACCAACTCTCTCTCGCAAGCCGGCTGTGTCTAAAATTCTGGTTGGCACCCCATTTAAATCAAGACGGACTGACACAATATCGCGGGTTGTACCAGCTTCATCAGACACAATGGCGGCGGCACGTCCGGCAAGCCCGTTTAAGATAGTTGATTTACCTGCGTTCACTGGCCCAACCAGCGCAACAACTACCCCCTCACGTATTAACTCACCTGCCCGATCATCATCCAAAATGGCGGCAATATCAGCTATGAGTGCAAATGTCTGTTTCCGCAATTTAATTTCAACATGATCTGGCAATTCTTCATCGGCAAAATCAATCAAAGCTTCTAGTTGTGCCTCTACAGAGATGAGATCAGCCCTCCACCTCGACACTGGGCCGCGCAAGGCCCCATCTATTTGTGACCATGCCTGATATATCTGGTTTGGAGTCTCAGCCTCTATCAAATCGGACAGTCCTTCAACTGCCAATAAATCCATTTTGCCATTAATAAAGGCCCTGCGGGTAAATTCGCCGGCATCGGCAAGACGAAACCCAGCGGCTTCGGTCAATATATCTAGAATTAGCTGAATCACAGCCATACTGCCATGACAATGAATTTCGCACACATCTTCGCCAGTGCTGGATTTTGGCCCCGCCATAAATAAAAGAATAACCTCGTCGATAACCTGATCGCCCGCGCGCAATCGGGCCACACAAAAATGTCCAACATCTGGACAATGTGCTGCAAATAATGCAGGTGACAGACCTGCTTTCGGTCCAGATATGCGGATCACTGCAATGGCTGACCGCCCAGGCGGTGTTGCCACCGCAAAAATTGTATCAACAGACGTCATCGGCGCACGCTTTGGAAATTGAAAGGTCATAGTTGAAATTGTCGTAAAGTGAAATGCCGTCTACAACAAGAGCCTATTTCACGACCTTATCCAGATATAAAAGTTATTTGCAAACTAGATCAAAAAAAGAACCAGTCATTATGCATGAGCGCTAAAAATAATTCTGTGAGTAAATTAACAGGCACCTGTTGCTAGCCGTTTTGTAATTTCGAAAGGCGCCCGTCCAACTAATTTGAATTAGTATTAAATCTGTTAATAAAAGCCCCGAATCATCTGGATATGGTTTCACGTGAAACAATTTATCAACTAACAATCTACGTTACCAGGAGACTGTCACCGCCTGGTCCACCAATTCCACACCCATTGTATACCTTTATCAACAGATGGTATTCATAAATGGCGCAATTTGGCATTATGCTGACGCAGTCAGCTCTTGCCGAATAAAAATGATAGTGTGGCCCAATTGCTGCTAAAAAACCAGATGATGAAAATTAACTTGTCTGAATTTAGCTGTTCATCTGGTCAAAGAAGTCATCGTTACTTTTTGAATTTTTGAGTTTGTCAACCAAAAATTCCATCGCATCTACCGGCCCCATTTGCATCAAAATACGGCGTAAAACCCACATTTTAGCCAATGTGCCTTTATCGACAAGCAACTCTTCCTTACGGGTACCAGATTTAGTGATATCGATTGCTGGAAACGTCCGTTTATCAGACAATTTACGATCTAGTATCACTTCACTGTTACCGGTGCCTTTAAATTCTTCAAAAATCACCTCATCCATCCGCGACCCGGTTTCAATCAACGCAGTAGCAATAATAGTCAAAGAACCGCCTTCCTCAATATTGCGAGCCGCACCAAAAAATCGCTTTGGTCGTTGCAGTGCGTTCGCATCAACACCGCCAGTTAACACTTTACCTGATGAGGGCACCACAGTGTTATAAGCACGTGCCAAACGTGTGATTGAATCAAGCAAAATTACTACATCCCGTTTGTGTTCAACCAGTCTTTTAGCTTTTTCTATAACCATTTCAGTAACTTGAACATGGCGCGACGCTGGTTCATCAAATGTTGATGATATCACTTCACCACGAACTGATCTCTGCATATCGGTCACTTCTTCTGGGCGTTCATCAATTAACAGCACAATAAGGTATACGTCCGTGTGGTTTTCTGAAATAGCGTGAGCGATGCTTTGCAACATCATTGTTTTACCAGTGCGCGGCGGCGCGACGATCAACCCTCTTTGGCCCTTGCCCATTGGCGAAATTAGGTCGATAACTCGCGGCGTGTTGTCTTTTTTATCGGGATTAAACGGCAGTTCTAATGTTAATTTGCTTTCCGGATAAAGCGGCGTCAGGTTATCAAAATTTATCCGGTGACGAACGGCTTCTGGACTTTCAAAATTAATAGTTTCGATTTTCAACAATGCAAAATAGCGTTCCCCGTCTTTTGGCGCACGGATTTCACCCTCAACCGTATCACCAGTACGCAACCCAAACCGGCGCACCTGGCTAGGCGATACATAAATATCATCTGGCCCAGGTAAATAGTTTGATTCAGGTGCGCGTAAAAATCCGAACCCATCTGATAACACTTCTAAAACACCGCTTCCATAAATGGCTACGTCATTATCAGCAAGCTGTTTCAAAATGGCGAACATCATATCTTGCTTGCGCAAGGTACTGGCATTTTCGATCTCTAAATCTTCGGCATAAGCCAATAAATCGGCGGGAGATTTCGCTTTAAGTTGCTGTAGATGCATGTTTGAAGCTCTGATGGGGGAATGCAAACAATACTGTTAGCATCGCAGATCTGCGAATGTATGATTATTGTGCAAATTTTGTAAAAGTCAATCCAGCTTCATACTTGCATAATGATTTTACGGTGTTTTTGGGTATTTTCAACCTAGAACGGTTTTAAAACGGTCATAAATACAATGATAATCATTAACACTGTCGGGATTTCATTCCAGATGCGATAAGTTTTTGATGAAAATGGTTGGACGTCATTCTCTAATAACCTCCGCATCTTTGAAAATTTACCATGGCTTGCAGCCATGGCCAAAACTGCTAAAATTTTTATTTGAAACCAAGTTTCAAATAAAAGAGCATGATTTAACGCAATCATCCAGATGCCAAAAATAAAAGTGGCGATCATCGCTGGCGTCATAATAGCCTTAAGCAAGCGCCGCTCCATCACTTTGAATGTCTCAGCGCGGACTGTACCAATTTCAGCATCAGCGTGATATACAAAGAGACGCGGTAAATACAATAAACCTACCATCCAGGAGATAAACGACAAGATATGCAAAGCTTTGATTATGTCGTATTGCATTTTGTGTCTACCCTATCTTCCAAACTGCCGTACTCGATCCAACATAAGTTGGACATGTTCAATCGGCGTTGATGGTGTGACACCGTGACCGAGGTTGAATATATGTGGTCGCGACGCAAACGCGTCAAGAATATGATCGATATCTCTCACCATTTCTGGCCCAGCTTGAAGCAAACTTAACGGATCCAAATTTCCTTGAACGGGAAAATTTTTTGGTAAATTACGATCAACCCAAATCGGATCAACCCCATGGTCTAATCCAACAGCGTTAACAGCCGACTGTTCTACATAAGGGATCAACCCTTCACTGATACCTTTTGGAAATCCAATAATTGGCTGTTTGTGACCTTTTTTACGTAATCCATCTACAATTTTTCTAGTGGGGTTAATTACCAACCAGTGACGTTGTGCAGCCGGTACCGCACTTGCCCAACTATCAAACAACATTAATACATCAACTCCAGCTTCAGCCTGTAAATCCAGAAAAGTTATGGTTGACTCGATTAAACTTTCTAAAAGAGCGTCGACTCCTTTTCGATTTTGCCATGCCCATTCGCGTGTTTTTGTAAAGTCACGGGAAGACCCACCTTCAACCATGTAAGTCATAACAGTCCAAGGCGCTCCTGCAAATCCGATGAGGGCGGTTTGTGATGATAAGTTTGCTCGCGTAAGTCGGATGGCTTCGCCTACTGGGGCTAACTTATTTGGAAGGTCATCGATTAGTTTTTGATTAATTGACCTGGGACTGTCTAAAGGTTTAAGGAGTGGACCAACATTTGGCTCAAATCGTACATCCTGTTTTAAGGCCCACGGTAACACTAGAATGTCTGAAAATATTATTGCCGCATCGAATGCATATCTAACAATTGGCTGTAGGGTAACAGCCGATGCCTGTGCGGGATTAAGACAAAATGAGATAAAATCCTTTTGGGTGGCACGAACAGCGCGATATTCTGATAAATAACGCCCAGCTTGCCTCATCATCCAAATAGGTGTGCAATTTTGTTTATTACCACCAATAGTTTTTAAAAATAGGCTGTCGGTCATTTATACCACTATATAAATATTATAAATAATGTAGTAGTTTTAGTGGTTGTTGTTGAGAACTGCAAATAAGCTTTTACGATTTAATATATACCACTACTATCCACAATATGAATCTGATTTTTATGAATAAAAACAATTATTAAATCATTTATCCCCAAAACCTATTAGCGGTAATATAAATTTACCCACTTGTGATCAGATTGTAATTTTATGTGCATAACATATACCTTGTGTTCCGTGCTGTAAAAATAATCCCCATTCAGTTTGTCTATATACACAGGTGTGTTAACATGTGTTTATTAATTTATGCGGTGGCATCTTCATCATTGCAGCTTGAATTTGACATGGAACAAATGACACAGATCATCAATATACTTTAAATCAATCTGTATGACAGCAAAACAAACGTTGCACATTCATCTTGTTTCTGATTCAACTGGCGAAACAGTTCATCAGGTCGCTCGCGCTTGTGTTGCCCAATTCCCAAATGTGACAACCATTGAACATGTATGGACATTGGTACGATCTGAAGCGCATTTGGATACGCTTTGTAATGGGATTGACCGTAACCCTGGCGTGTTGTTGATGAGTATTGTGAATGATGACATGCGTGATATGATTGCTTCTGCCTGTCAGTCGCGTGGCGTTCCAGTGGTATCAATTTTAGATCCGGTGGTGAATTTATTGGGTCGTGTGCTGGGTCAGACGACACAGAATTTACCGGGTGGTCAACGTCGTTTGAACACAGCGTATTTTGATCGCGTTGCCGCTGTTGATTTTGCTGTCAGCCACGACGATGGACTAAATATGGGAAATTTGGCCCGAGCAGACATCTTGCTGGTCGGTGTATCACGTACTTCAAAAACACCTACATCGATGTATTTGGCACATCGCGGTTATAAAGTTGCCAATTACGCATTGGTGCCAAAGGTACCATTTCCACTTCATTATCTTGATGGTGTGAATTTGCTCGTTGTTGGTCTAACTAATGATCCCAAACGTTTAAGTCAGGTGCGCCGTACCCGTCAAGTGGCGATGGCCGATATTGATAATCAAACTTATGCTGATGTCGACCAAATTACTGAAGAGATACGAAATGCGCGACGTTTATTCTCTAAACAGGGGTGGCCAGTGATTGACGTAACCCGACGCTCGGTCGAAGAAACCGCCGCTGCGGTTATTCAACTCTATACGAATTGGCAAGAAACTCAGTTATGATGGAGCATCATGTAACGTCTTTTCTTGGTTTGCCAAATGCTAATATCGTATTGGCATCATCTAGTATCGTCCGGCAAAATATTCTATGTTCTGCTGGTATTGGTTTTGAAAATTTGCCAGTCGCCATTGATGAGGCACAGGTCCAGGTTAGCGCGTTAGCTGACCAAATTATGCCAGAAGATATTTCAGTACTCCTTGCATCCTTAAAGGCACAAGCAGCGGCACAACGTCTTGCTGCCGGCTCGCCAGAATCACCGATCGCTTATATTATAGGCGCTGATCAAATCCTTGTTTGCGAGGGACAAATTATTAATAAGCCAGTTACTATCACGGAGGCCAGAGAGCAGCTTCTTTGGCTGGCTGGCAAATCACATAAACTCTATTCTGCCGTTGTGTTACTACGTGATGGGCAGCGAATTTGGCATCACTTAGCCGAGTCAATACTGACCATGCATCAGTTTGATGCAGTATTTGCTGACTCTTATATTAAGTATGTTGGCGAAGCCGCTTTACGGTCGCCCGGGGCTTATCAAATTGAGTCTGTTGGCACGTCCCTTTTCAGTAAAATTGACGGTGATTATTTTGATATATTGGGTCTACCGCTGTTACCCTTGCTCGGCATATTACGCCAACATGGTCTTTCTCCGGTTGAAAGCTCTGCATGATTATTGTTGGTTTGACAGGCAGCGTGGCCTCGGGTAAATCCACAGTCGCTGGATGGATGCGTGAGAAGGGTATCGCCGTTCACGATGCCGATGCAGCAGTCCATAGCTTGCTAGAGGAAGACGGACATGCGGTCGAGGAAATTATTTCTTCATTTGGGTCAGATATAGTTGAATCTGATGGCGGCATTGACCGCAAAAAACTTGGTAGACATGTATTTGCTAATCCAACTGATCGCAAAAAACTAGAGTCAATAATACATCCGTTAGTACGGCAACATCGTGATCAATTTTTGCAAAATCAAAAGCGCATTGGCAGTCAGCTTGTTGTCCTCGATGTGCCGTTACTGTATGAAACTGGTGGCGATAGATTATGCGATTATGTGGTAGTAGTATATGCCGGCGAGGAAACTATCCGACATCGAGCATTATCCCGACCTGGTATGACTGCTGAAAAACTATCTGGCATTTTGGAAACGCAAATACCAGCCAGTGAAAAATGCCAACGTGCCGATTTTGTTCTTGATACAGATCTTGACCCCGATATAACACGCAAGCACCTGAATACTTGGCTCAATCAGATCATCGCCGCACTGGACACATAAAAAAGGTAAAAATCAATGCGTGAAATTGCTCTTGATACAGAAACAACAGGTATAAGTCCGCGCGATGGGCATCGCATTATTGAAATTGCTGCGTTGGAATTGATGCATCACCTGCCAACAGGTAACAAACTACATCTCTACATCAATCCAGAACGTGATATCGATGACAGCGCAGTGGCTGTGCATGGGTTAACAACTGCATTTTTGAGAGACAAACCACTATTTGGTAACGTTGTTGATGAATTTCTGTCATTTATTGGCGATGCACCGCTTGTTATCCATAACGCTAGCTTTGATATTGGATTTATAAATGCTGAACTTGAAAAAATTCAATATCCGTCTTTACCGATGGACCGTGCTATTGACACTTTGGCGATGGCCCGAAAAAAATTTCCCGGCGCACAAGCTAATCTAGATGCCTTATGCCGCCGTTTTGAAATAGATAACAGTCACCGTGATTTACATGGTGCCTTGGTTGACGCTGATTTGCTGGCCAGCGTCTATGTCGAGCTTCTTGGGGGTCGTCAGCCCGGTTTGTCGCTAGGGTCTGAAAACAAAAATGAGCCCGTTTCGACTGTGATAAATGCTGAAGAGGCTACTCCCAAGCTACAAGTTGATCGTGATAAAAAGCTAGTGCGGCCAGTTCGCCCGCATGCGCCATCTGCCGAAGAAACGGTCGCGCATGAAGCGTTTTTGGCCAAATTAAAAAATCCGATTTGGCTGAAGAACTAATTATTTGGTTTTTCTGCAGCCGCAGCAGCCTGTCGTTCTAAGTTATGCTGATAAACAGTAACAAAATCGACCGGCTGTATATTCAGCGGCATAAATCCACCATCACGTGTGGCATCTGATATCAGTGCGCGGGCAAAAGGGAATAACAATCGTGGTGCTTCAATCATAATAAGTGGATTGATATCATCTCCGGTGACACCTTGTGGGGATACCAGCCCAGCATAGGTCAAATCAACTAGAAACATTGGTGTTTCGCCAGCAACAGCTTTTGCGCCAAGTTTCAATAATACTTCATATCGTTCGTCACCGACAATTTTTGCCGACACGCTGACATTTATCTCAACATCGGGCTGACCAAGATTTTCAATCAGAACTTTTGGCGCGTTTGGATTTTCAAAGGAAAAATCTTTTATATATTGTGCATGAACAATAAGCTGACGGTCAGCTCTTCTGTTCGCATCATCTTGGGCACCACTTTGTTTGTCTTTTTCAGTTTCGGCCATTTTGGGTGTTCCTTTACAAATCTGGCTAAAGCCGTGTAGAGCCATAGGCTTTTATCATGATTGGTTGTGCGGCAGTATGATGTCCATGCTTGCGCCTAGTGCTTATTCAAACGGTCTGTTGGTTTCGTATGTTCGGTGACGTCACCCTCTATGACATCATCGGCATTATAAGAAGGCTTCGGACGGTGAGGCGAGATTCCACCTTGTTCACCAACATGGACAAAACCTTTAAATTGATTATTTGTGACCAATTGATGTAAAATCCACGAGCCAGTGATTGTGCGTAACCCTGGGGTAAATAACAATACGCCAATGCCATCGGTCACGTAGCCGGGTATCAACATCAAAATACTACCAACAGCCAATGAAATACTATCGGCGACAGATCCAACTGGGGTGCGTCCCTGCGCTAGCTCAGTTCGAATCTTGCTCATCACTGCGTTGCCCTGACTTTTTAACAATGATATTCCAATAATGGCAGTGACAAAAACTCCAAGCAGTGTTAATAATCCGCCAATTGTACTACTAATGTAGATAAAGGCGGACATTTCCGCCCACCCCCATAAAATGAATCCGATAAGGAAAAAAAGTCCCATGGATGTGTTATCACCTCAATTTTAAAATTTTTGACATATCATTTTGGCAACCATCTGGATTTCACCATCCACATATGCCATCTATAGTTAAACATCATTAAACTAGGTTACAACGACGTTCGTCAATTTCTGATGGAAACCCGAAAAGAGGGGGTTAATTTGCCATTCATTGATATTCTTATCTTTGCTGTCATCGCCGTTCTTTTAGTTTTGCGATTGCGCTCCGTTCTCGGCCAGCGCACCGGCTATGAAGAATCCCAGGATCAAAAGGCAAAAGAGAGTTTTTCAGAAAAGCCACAAGCAGCGATTCCTTTTCTAAAGGCGGGTAATAAATCTGCAAAATTATCTGGAAGTGGGCTTGACGTTTTGCGCCGCGCTGATCGCCAATTTAGTGAAAATGAATTCCTCCAAGGGGCAACAGCGGCTTTTAACATGATCCTGACAGCTTTTGCTGAAGGTGACCAAGCGCAGCTTAAACGATTACTCAGCTATGAGTTGCTTCAAAGCTTTATGCAAACAATCCACGATCGTACTGCGGCTAAAGAAACACTTGAAATTACTGTCAATGACATCCGTGAAGTGAGTATCTTAAATGTTGAACTAACCGAATCAGTCGCGTCGATCACCGTTCACTTTCATTCAATACAAACCCGCATCGCACGTGATGAGCAGGGTGATGTCATGGATGACAGTGATGCTGAACCGCGTGAATTTATCGATATCTGGACTTTCGAGCGTGACCTTAGCTTGGCAGATCCAAACTGGAAGCTCGCGGAGACAGAATCGGCTGATGACGACAACTAACTCTATCTTAATGTGATGCGACATAAACCTCCTGCCAATCAAGGTTTAGATGAAGATCAAATCCTTTGGCAGCGCGTGACACAACGCGTGACACCATTGTCTCGTCGCACTCAATCCCCATTGTCATCATCTACGCTTAAAGATCTTGCACATCCTGTTAAGACGGCAACAAAAATATCTAAAAAACGATCATTAAGAGTGGCTTCGTCGTCTGCAATTGTAAAACCATTTTCGCCTGTTGATTTACGAGAAGGAGACCGGGCCGGATTAGACGGTCGTACACAACGACGTTTGTTCCGCGGCGATGTTCCTATTGACCGAAGTATTGATCTTCACGGTCATACAGCTGCTCAGGCAGAAATAAAATTGCAAAGTTTTATCGAACATGCTTCTTATTCGGGGTTCCGTTGCGTGTTGGTGATTACTGGAAAGGGTACCGGAGTGTTAAAGGCGCATGTACCGGTATGGCTGAAACGGCCACCATTGTCAGATATGGTTCTCGCATTGGCAGAAGCTCGACCGGCGGATGGGGGAAGTGGGGCATTTTATGTGTTGTTAAGGCGGCGGCGCTGATGACACCATTTGGCGTAAAGATTCGTGACTGGCGGCAACGTAAAAACCGCACACTACACCAGCAAGCCGAAGTGCTTGGTATATCGGCGGCCTATCTGTCTGCGCTTGAAACTGGCGCCCGCGGCCGACCATCTGCAGTTCTTGTTGATCAGATTTGCGTGTGGTTGGGGCTGATTTGGGATGATGCAGAAGAGTTAAAGCAGCTGGCTGCTTTATCACATCCTAAACCGACCATAAATGCGCGTGATCAGAGTGCAGAGGGAATTTATATGGTAAATTTTCTTGCACAAAATATAGACCGATTATCTGACGCCGACTGCCGCGCGGTTACGGATGTCATTGAAACCCGTCTCAAACAAAGTGATGATGGCTAGGTATTACAGCTTTAGGATACTTTGTCACCGGCAATTGAATTTAAGATTTTGAGTATATTTGATGCAGGCCAGTTACAAGCTCGTAGCTAAATAAGCTAATCGGGCTTTTTAAATTCGGTTTCCTATGGTAATAGTCCCTTCGTTCCAACCACAACGTCAAAAGCCAGTTATGGCACTACAAACAGACCTGTCGGCCTCGCAAAATGGTTAAAACGTCGAAGGATCAAACCAATGACAGCAGAAATGATGTATGAACATGTAGCAAAATTATCAGTTGAGACGGCTGATCAATTGACCAAGAGTGACATTCACGAATTGTGCGATGCCGCCGAAGAAGCTATCTTGGATGGTGGTGGATTTGGCTGGTTGTCACCTCCGCCCAAATCGGTCATGGAAGATTATTGGCGTGGCGTTCAGATGATCCCAGAACGATACCTGATAATAGCCAGACTCGACAAGGTGATTGCTGGTAGTTGTCAAATTGTGCGCCCACCAAAAAATAATGAAGCGCAAAAGTTTTTGTGTCATCTAACTACATTTTTTGTCGTCCCTTGGGCTCGTGGCCATGGTTTGGCGCAAATGATTGTGGCTGAAGCCGAAGCTTTGGCGCAAAGTCAGGGATTTGCTATGATTAACCTCGATGTGCGCGCCACGCAGGAGCGGGCCATCCAATCGTTCGTGGCGCGTGGGTTCAGCAAATATGCAACCAACCCGTTTTATGCTAAAGTTGATGATGACTATGTGCCAGGCTTTTATTACCACAAAGAGTTATAAGCATGGCGTATGACAATCAAAACGTCTTTGCAAAAATTTTGCGTGGTGAAATTCCTTGCGAAAAAATTGATGAGGATGACCACTGTCTGTGTTTTGCTGATGTGAATCCACAAGCTATTGTTCATGTTCTGGTCATTCCTAAACGAGCCTATGTTGATTGGAATGATTTTGCCGCCAAGGCAAGTGCTGAAGAAATCATTGCCTTTACCCGTGCGATCCGCCGTGTTGCCGAAAAGACCGGCATCATCGATAGTGGTTATCGGGTGATTTCAAATATTGGACAGAATGGTCATCAAGAAGTCCCGCATCTTCACATGCATGTACTGGGCGGTGGCCCTATTGGTCGACTTGTTGCCGGTCGGTAGCCTTGTTTGAATAAAATTTGAACATCCTTAATGATCACTAAATGCATTGCCAAGCTTGTCATCTGACTGGCTATGTTGGCCAGATACATGAATTTGCTTATACCGCAAAGTACATGCCGTAGCGTCCTTTCCTGTATCCGCCGCTATGCCACCCTTGTATAGCTCTCGACCAATGATCGTTTTGCTCTGATTACCAAGATGCCAGAGGTAACACCTGATATTTTCTTGTCCCTAAAAATAAATTAGATAAGCCATATGTTTGTAACCTATTTACTGTCCGCCAGGGTTTATCCCGCGACGTGGCCAATGCGAGGCAAATTTTGTGCTTATTCTGGATAACACCAGTCTTAATTTCGCAAGATCATTGATTTTGATGATGATGTTTCACCTTGGCATAAAACGGAGATTTACGCCGAAGCCATAAACACCTGTGCCACAATTGCTCAGGTGCCGGCTTATCTAGTAATGCCGTTGTGGGCGTGCAGTGGCTGTTGCTGTTCAACGGCGTCGATCGTTAGAGCTGCGATATCAATATTAGACAATCTCTGGATTTCCCTGATGCCTGTCGGTGAGGTCACGTTAATTTCGGTCAGATAATCACCAATTATGTCGATCCCAACAAATAACAAGCCGCGGCGTCTTAATTCAGGGCCGATGGTGGCGCATATGTGTTCGTCGCGCGCTGTCAGTTGTGTCACAGCTGCGGTGCCGCCAACATGGAAATTCGAACGGGCCTCTCCGTCATGTGGAATACGGTTGACCGCGCCAACCGGTTTGCCATCCAACAGAATAATCCGTTTATCGCCGTCTCGAACGGCAGGAAGATAGGCCTGCACCATAAGCGGTTCACGATTGTTTTTAAGAAACATCTCAAGTAGGGAATTTAGGTTTTGGTCATTTGGCTGAATACGAAATACTCCAGCCCCACCATTGCCAAAGAGCGGTTTGACAATAATATCTTTATGCTTAACTCGAAATTCGTGAATGGCATCATTGTCACGACTGATTAGCGTTGCTGGTAACAGATCAGGGTAATGTGTGACCAGTAATTTTTCTGGTGCGTTTCTAACTTCGGCCGGGTTATTAACCACCATTGTGCTAGCTGGTAAACGTTCGAGAATATGTGTTGCCGTGATATAAGCCATGTCAAATGGCGGGTCTTGGCGCATCAATATAACGTCAAATTCGTCTAATGTTCGGGTTTCAACATCACCGGTTTTGAAGAACGAGTCACGTTGATCAAAAAGATGTAATGACTGTCCGCGGGCAGTAATTTTGCCTTCATTGAAGGACAATGTATCGGGTGTATAGTACCACAAACTATGTCCGCGCGATTGCGCTTCTAGCCCCAGGGCAAATGTGGAGTCGCCAGCGATACTGATATTAGCGACGGGATCCATCTGGATGGCAAAAGACAGGGTGCGTATGGTCATTAATCGCGTTGGTCTTTTGCAAGAATTATATAATTAACCACTTCTTGTGCAAACCGCAGATTTTGTGCATGGCTAACGACTTTGTTCCTTTCTTCCGGTGTTGAGGCCACACCCGACAAATAGACAACGCCGTTGACCACATCAATGCTGAAGTTAAGCGAAGAAATATCTTTGTCTGCAATCATTTTGCCGCGTAATGTTGCGCTCGCTGCTAGATCTTTGGCAATATCTTTAATAGAAGAAGTATCGGTCACCTGTAGTTCATTGACGACTTCGCGTACCCCTTTAATTTCCCAAGCTAGCTTTGTGGCCTCAATTTTATCTTCTGGTGTTTTGACCTTGCCAGTAAATAAAACCGCTCCTTCATTCACAGTGACATCTGCTGATGTTAATAGCGACGCATTCACTTGAACAAAACGATCTTTTAATTTCGCAAATATAACTCCATCAGACACCGAGGTGGAAAACCCCTTTTCCGTTGTCGATGCTGCAACCGCTGCTGTGCTTACGCCAACCACCGCCCCGGCGCATCCAGATAAAGCAAATGCACAAAGCATTAAAACGCTGGCCATAAAGAGTGAAGTGTGGTGAAAATTTAAACGCATTGTCCGCATCCTAGGGTCTGTCAAACGATCTGTGTGTTAATGTGGCGTTTTGCGATTCATCGGTCAAGTTTATAAAGGAGTTGTTACTAAGCCTTTTTGACGTGGTTGACATTGCCTACGCCAAAGAATTTACCATGATCGATAATGAATAAGTGAAACCAGTATCGCTGATTGGAAAATTTTAATGTCTGTAGGGGACAAAGATACTGATGATCTATTTTTTTGGTATTGAATTGTTGTCGATGTGGCAACTTGTTCGCTATTTGCGCATACCCATTACCAAGGTTGGTTTAGACATCTAACTTAATCGCTAGTTGGTAGATCTTACGACGTGGTTGCCCACTCAATTCGGTGACCGTTTTTACAGCATCGCGCAGACTGCTGTTTTGCAGTTCCTCAATCAGCATGTTTGTCAACATTGTATCATCAGATATAGCTGTTGTCTGGCTGGCACCCTCGACAAGAATGACCACTTCGCCGCGCGGCAGGTTTCCGTGAGCATATAAAGCAGCTAATTCGTCCAACGGGGCGCGTTGCAACGTTTCGTGAAGCTTTGTCAATTCTCGTGCCACAACGGCCAGACGAGACCCGAAAACCTTTGCCATAAGGGATAAGCTGGTCGCCAAACGGCGGGGTGACTCAAACCAAATGCTTGTTACTTTTAGCGTGGCAAATTCCTTAAAGGCTCTCCGCGCCGCGTCATTGCCATGCGGAATGAAGCCTGCAAAAAGAAATCGGTCACTTGGCACGCCAGCACAGGCTAACCCGGCCAGCACCGCGCTTGGCCCGGGAATTGCGGTCACGCGAAACCCCTGTTCATGGGCCGCTGCGACAAGTTTAAAGCCAGGGTCCGACACCAACGGTGTACCGGCATCACTAACAAGTGCGACATTTAATCCGTCGGCCATGGCGGCTAATATTTTTGGGCGCATCCTGTGGCCGTTATGGTCGTGATATGGCATAAATTTAGCCGCTGTCTGACGCCTGCTTAACGCCAGTAGTTTCCTTGTCATACGGGTGTCTTCACAGGCTAGAATATCGGCTTTTTCCATTGCTTCGGCGGCACGCGGTGACAAATCACCCAAATTGCCAATTGGTGTTGACACAACTGCCAATTGTCCGGGTTTTACCGCCATGGCTATCCTTTCCTGATGTGGGACTTATACACGGGCAATCGCCTGCTCACACCAGCCACCGTATGCCACAGTATAAAACTGACGTTTGGCGTACCACAACCATTTAATCTTGTCCCATGTAACTGGTTGAATGCACGAATTATCTTAACGTGATGGGCTTGTTTACCTACAAGGGCCTCATGTAGCATAGTGTGAAGAAAGTTTTTATTTCGGAATGGGATATGTGGCAGGCACAATTCAAGACCAAAATGAGTTTAGTAATTTGTTGTAGATTTGTGGCCAGCGGGCTATGGGCCAAAACGCTCGCTGTGCGTCAGCACATACTCAACGTCGCGTTTGGCGGCGCGGTTTTTGGTACCTCGATGTTAGCGGCATGTGTGCCAGCACAAAATCCACCATCATTATCAGCGGATACTGGATTATCTTCATCAGATATTACGCTCATGCGGTCGGCGGCGACTCCAAATACAAAATCGGCAATTGGCGGGTCATTAGTGGTTAGCGGCAATAATAGAACGACTGTGAATAAAGGTGTCAATCTTGGTAATGCGACCCAAAAAAATTCTGCTGCTGATTTATCTGACGAAAATCAGAACGATGTTGCCACCAGCGTGATGGATTCGATTATCTGGCAAATTCAAACTGGGCCTGCACCAACATCATCCTTTAATCCTGTTGTGCCAGAGGGACAAGATCCGTCATTAACAGAAGATGCGCTAGAAGCTGCTTTTGCCTTGCTATCAAGTCAAGTGGCACCGTCATCGCTTGAACCGGCATTTATATTACCACCAAATCAAAATATGCAATTG
>MDTG01097379.1_pt1 | contig 21369 bp, 19 predicted proteins | sample 811421 | NCBI WGS metagenome assembly MDTG01 (sample SAMN05326645, study PRJNA326480) | marine metagenome | isolation source: seawater | place: Pacific Ocean: South East | collected 2011 | reverse complement strand
TTTTCTAGAAGGTAAAGATAAAACCTACATGAGAAGTTTAGATGTGATGATAACAACAAGATGCGGCATGAAATGCGAGGGATGTTCTAACTTAATGCAATATTATACAGAACATAAAAATTTTGATCATGACCAAATTTTAGATTCCATTGATTTAATAAAAAAAAATGTAGATGTTATTTCTGAGTTTAGATTAATTGGTGGTGAACCACTGATGAATAAGTCATGGGCAAAAATAGCTACAAGCTTAAGTGAAAGAAACCCTGATTGTGAAATTTTTATTTACTCTAATGGAACTATTGCGCCAAAAGATGATCAGTTAGAGAGTTTTAAAGGTAAGAAAATTAACTTTATAATTACTGATTATGGAAAATTATCAAGAAATATAGATAGAATTCATTCTCAATTGAAAAAGTATAATATAAACTATGTATCAACTCCAGCAAGTTACTGGGTTGATTGTAGCAGTATTAGACAGCACAACAGAAGTTCAAAAGATTTAGAAAACGTATTTAAACAGTGTTGTGTAAAATATTTATACACATTGTTACACGGTAAATTGTACAGATGCCCTTTTATTGCAAATGCAGCTAATTTAAATGCTATACCAGACAATCCAGCAAATTATGTTACTATTGACTCAGAAGATACAAATTTGAAAAGAAAAATAAGAAATTTAATTAAGGTAGCTAAATTTTTCCCAGCATGTGATTTTTGTGATGGAAGACCTTATGATGCTACAAGTAATAATGGTTATGATGGAAAAGGAATAATCCAAGCAGGAATACAAACTAAAGACCCATTACATTATAAAAAATATAATTAAAGTTTATTATAAATTTGAATATTTTGATGATTAATAAGGTTTGTATAACAATTATAATACCTTTCTATAACTCAAAAAGATACGTTGCAAAATGTTTAAAGAATTTAAAATCTTTAAAATTTAGTCAAGAATTTGAAGTTCTAATGATAGATGATGGTTCAATTGATGGAGGCTCAACATTAATAAAAAATTACAACCTTAAAAATTTGAGGGTTTTTTCTTTAAAAAAAAATTATGGACCTTCTGTTGCAAGAAATTATGGTATTAAGAAAGCAAAAGGTGAATTTGTTTTTTTTTTGGATATAGATGATAATGTAGAAAATGGTATCCTTTCTTCACTCTACGAAAAAGCAAAAAAAAATAATTTAGACTTCGTTTTTTGTGATTCTAAATGGATTCATAAATCTAAAAATTTAAAAAAAAATATTTTTAGTTTTAACAAAAATAAAATTTTAAAAAATTCAGAAATAAAAGCAGAAATGTTAAAAAGAATATCTAACCCTAGATTTGCCGGAGGTATTTTGGGTGCTAAAGGAAAATTAATTAATCTAGACTTAATAAAAAAAAATAAGATATTTTTTGAGGAGAAATTGCGATATTTAGAAGATGAAATCTTTTTGTGGGATTTAATCTCTGTAATTAAAAAGGCAGGATATGTAAAATCACAACAGTATATTTATAATGTAAATCCGAATGTAAGTTCTGGTGTAATAATAGGATTAACTTCAAATTTCAATATAAAACAGATCAAATTGATCAGATCACATATAAAAAAAAGTTTTAAATTAAAAAATTTTAGTATTTCAGAGACTAAAAAATATGCAGATCAATCTTATATTTATTTTATAATTAATATTCTTATATCTTTTTGTAAATCAATAATTAATCGAAAGATTAATTTAGTAAAAGGAAAAAAAATTATTAGGAAATTGATTGGTGATATAATTAATGACAACTTAGTTTTTAGAGCAGTAATTAAATATGAAGTATCAAAATTTGAAAACAAGTGGATACCAATAGCAATTAAATGGAAATTAAAAAAAGTTTTAGAAATACTATGTTTTTATAGAGCTAAAGAAATTTTGACATTCAATAACCAGAAAATTAAATAAATTATCTTGACTTCATATTTAAAATCATCAAATTCTATTTATAATTGTCAAAAAAAAATTTAATCTTATATTAAAAATGAAAAAAGCTATTGTAACAGGTGGAGCAGGTTTTATAGGAAGTCACATTTCAGAACTTTTAGTAAAAAAAGGTTACCATGTAACGGTTATTGATAATTTTGCAACTGGTAGATTAGAAAACTTGACTCAAATTCCAAAAAAAAAAATTGAAATAGTAAAAGCAGATGTAGCAGATTTTAAAAAAATTGAAAAAAAATTTAAAAATGTAAAATATGTTTTTCATTTAGCAGCTTTAGCAGATATTGTCCCTAGTATAGAAGAACCAGAAAAATATTTTAAGTCAAATGTAAATGGTACCCTTAATGTGTTAAGGGCTTCAAAAAAATATAAAGTAAGAAAATTAGTTTATGCTGCCTCGGCATCATGTTATGGGATGGTTAAAAATTTTCCAACCAGTGAAAAAGAAAAAATTATGACGGAGTATCCTTATGCGCTCACAAAAAACCTTGGAGAAAAACTTTTAGTACATTGGTCTAAAGTTTATAATTTATCCACCATATCTCTAAGATTGTTTAATGTTTATGGTCTCCGTTCTAGGACGACAGGTGCTTATGGAGCAATGTTCGGTGTTTTTTTAGCTCAGAAAATTAATAATAAACCGTTAACAATTGTTGGTAATGGAAATCAAACAAGAGATTTTACTTATGTTACAGATGTGGCAAATGCATTTTACACTGCTGCAAAATCAAAGTTATACCATGATATATTTAATGTAGGTACTGGCAAGCCGACAAGTGTAAATTATATAGCAAAAAAGCTTGGAGGACCAACAATCAGAATTCCAAAAAGACCAGGTGAGCCTGATAAATCAGAAGCAAACATAAACAAAATAAATAGATATCTGGGATGGAAACCAAGAGTAAAAATAGATGATGGTATTAAAATAATGTTAGCTAATATAAGTGACTGGAGTAAAGCTCCTGTCTGGACTCCAAAAAAAATAAAAATTAAAACAAAAAAATGGTTTAAATATTTAAAATGAATAAAATTATCCAAATAAAAGATTTAAAGAAAATAAAAAAACACTCAATCAATAAAAAAAAAAAAATTGTTTTATGTCATGGAGTATTTGATTTAATCCATATTGGACATATAAAGCATTTTAGTTCAGCAAAAAAATTTGGTGATATATTGGTTGTTTCATTAACACCCGATTTATATGTCAATAAAGGGCCAGGTAGACCAATTTTTTCTGAGAAATTAAGGACTGAATTTCTAGAAAATATTTCTGTAATTGATTACATAGTATTAAATAACTTACCAACTGCGGTAAATATAATTAATTATTTAAAACCAGATATATATTGTAAAGGTCCAGATTATAAAATTCACAAAAATGATGTAACAGGAGAAATAAAAAATGAAACTAAAGCTCTAAATGCATATGGAGGCAAAGTAAAATATACAGATGATATTACAAATAGCTCTAGTTCATTAATTAATGAGCATTATACAAATTTAACTTTTAATCAAAAAAAAACTATTAAATTAATAAAAAATAAAAAGATTGATTTAAATAGTTCATTAAATTTATCTAAAAAGCTAAAGGTTTTAGTTCTTGGAGAGATTATAATGGATCAATATTTTTTTTGTGAAACTTTAGGTAAATCTGGAAAAGATCCAGTGCTCCAAATGAGAGAGGAGAATAATGAAACTTATATTGGGGGTGCTGCAGCTATTGCTGGAAACGTTTCAAAGTTTTGTGGAAATGTTACATTAATGAGTATGATTGGTGAAGATAAAAAATATTATAATTTAATCAAAAATAATCTTCCTAAAAATGTAAATTTAAATCTTATATTTAAAAAACAATCTCCAACAATAATTAAGAAGAAATATGTTGATATAATCACAAATAATAAGGTTTTTGGATCATACATAATAAATGACTCACCTTTAGATAAAGATAATGAAAAAAAATTAAGTGATTTTTTAAATAAAAAATTAAAAAACTTTGATCTTGTTATAGTCTCAGATTATGGTCATGGATTTATATCAGATAGAAATGCAGCACTTCTATCAAGGAAAGCAAAATTTGTTGCTTTGAACGCACAAATTAATGCTGCGAATAGAGGATATCATACAATGAATAAATATAAAAATATTGACTGTGTGATAATTAATGAAACTGAATTACGACATGAATTGAGGGATAAAAATAGTAAGATAAATTTTTTGATGAACAACCTATCTTCAAAATTGAACATTGCAGATCTTATAGTCACGCAAGGAAGTGAAGGCGCAACTTTATATAATAAAAAAATAAATAAATATTTTTATATGGATGCTTTTGCGTCGAAGGTAGTTGATAAGATTGGTTCAGGAGACACAATGTTAGCTTTGATTTCAATTTTTTTAAAGTTAGGGCTTGATAAAACTTATGCTTTATTAATAGGATCTCTTGGAGCCTCGCAGTCAGTATCAAGCATGGGAAATAAGAATTTGATTGATAAAATTAAGCTGATAAAAGCTGTTGATCATACTTTAAAATGATTTAGATACCATAAAATGAGCAAAATATTTATTACGGGTGGCGCAGGATATGTAGGTTCAAAACTTGTACCCAAATTAATTAATGAGGGGCACAAAGTTACTGTTTTTGATTTAATGATTTATGGAGAAAAAGTATTAGATGATAACGAAAATTTAACAATGGTAAAAGGTGACATTAGAGATATAAAAAAGTTAGAAGAAAATATTAAAGGTCATGATATAGTAATTCATTTAGCTTGCATTTCTAATGATCCAAGTTTTGAATTAAATCCTAAATTGGGTAAATCTATAAATTTGGATGCATTTGAGCCGTTAGTAAAAATTTCAATTAAAAGTGGTGTAAATAGATTTATATATGCATCCTCTTCCTCTGTTTATGGCATTAAAAAAGAGAAAAATGTAACTGAAGACATGAAGTTAGAGCCTTTAACAGATTATTCAAAATTTAAAGGAGATTGTGAAAAAATTTTAAATGATCATAAGTCACAAAATTTTATAACTACTACTATACGACCGTCTACAGTTTGTGGATATGCAAAAAGACAAAGATTAGACTTAGTTGTAAATATTTTAACTAATCATGCTTTTCATAATAGGACTATAAAAGTTTTCGGGGGCGCTCAATTAAGGCCCAATGTTCATATAGATGACATGGTAGAATCATACTTGGCAGTTTTAAAGGCTGATTCAAAAATAATAAATGGTGAAATATTTAATGTTGGATTTAAAAATCAATCTGTTAATGAGTTAGCTTTAGATGTTAAAGAAATCATAGGACAAGATATTGAAATAATAAATACTGAAACAAATGATAATAGATCTTACCATGTTAGTTCAAAAAAAATTAAAGATGTCCTTGGTTTTGAGACAAAATATACAATTAAAGATGCAGTTAGAGATCTTAAAGAAGCTTTTGAAAAAAAGTTGCTTGAAAATACTTTTGAAAATGAATTTTATTATAATATAAAAAGAATGAATAATATTAAACTAATCTAGTTTTATGAAAGTAAGATATTCTTATTTAAGACAGCAATTTTCAAATTGTCCAGAGTTATGGAGTAAGTTAAAAAAATTTGTTACTACTGGAGATTTTACACTTGGAAAAGAATTAACAATTTTTGAAAATAAATTTTCAAAGTTGATTGGTTCTAGATATGCTATTGGTGTCAATTCTGGGACAGATGCGATTAAACTGTCTTTAAAGGCTATAGGAATTAAACCAGGAGATGAGGTGATTACTGCAGCAAATACATTTGTTGCCACTGTAGGAGCAATTACAGAAGTAGGTGCAGTGCCAAAATTTGTAGATTGCGATAATACTTTTTGCATGGATGTAAATAAGGTAGAAGAAAAAATTTCAAAAAAAACGAAGGCAATTGTACCAGTTCACTTTACAGGATATATGACAAATATGCCTAAGTTAATAAAACTATCAAAAAAGTATAAATTACCTATAATTGAAGATGCCTGTCAATCGATATTGGGATCTATAAACAATAAGAATGCAGGAACTTGGGGAGTTACAGGAGCATTTTCATTACATCCTCTAAAAAATATAAATGTGTGGTCTGATGGAGGGATAATTACTACCGATAACAGTACAGTTTATAAAAAGTTGAAACTACTAAGAAATCACGGTTTGTCTGATAGAGATACAGTTAAAATAAATGGTTATAATTCTAGATTAGACACATTTCAGGCTGTTGTTGGTAATTGGCTATTACCAAAAGCTAAAAGTATAGCAAAACAAAGAATTAAAAATGCAAAATATTTTGACAAAAAATTATCAAAAATAAAAAGAATTCAAGTACCTCCAAGACCAAAAAATATGAAAGTAGTATTTCATTTATATATTGTTTTTGCTGAAAAAAGAGATCTTTTATATAAATATTGTTTGAGTAAAGGTATAGAAGCGAAAATTCATTATCCAAAACCAATGTATCTTCAGGAAAGTTTAAAAAATCTCAAACATAAAAAAAATGATTTCCCTATAACAGACGAGCATTGTAAAAAAATAATATCATTCCCGTGTGATCAGCATTTATCGAAAAAAGAACAGGATTATATTATAAAGACGGTCGATAATTTTTATAAATTACATTAAATATTTAAAAGTGAATACTCGTATTTAGAAAATTTTTGAACTCTATTTTTAAAAAAAGAGGTTATCTTTCTTACATCTTTATAAAATTCATCTTTATATTTTATTTCCATTATAGAGATTTTTTTTTCTCTAAAAAAATCTCCTTCAGAAATTTTTTTATTTCTGTAAAAATCTTTACTTTTTAAACTAGTATCTAAAGTTATTCTAATATCTTTATACATAAAATATCTTCGTTTATAAGATACTAGTAAGTTAGGCTCTCTTACTTGAAATTTAATTTTACTGATAGAATTTAAATTGTCTAAATTTTTTATCAAATTCTTAACAAATAATGATGTAATTTCATCTTTAAATTCAACATTGCCTAAATTATACTTTATTTTATAGTTGTGATTATTAGTCTTTATTTTATTTTCTAATATTGGTTTCGAAATATTATTAAAAGTATTTCCATACCATCTCAATCTTAATTTAGATCTATTTTTTTCACCGTTTATAGTATCAAGAAGATCAATAAAGTTTTTGGTTTCAAAGTAAATACTATTTATTTGTCTTTCATAATATATCTCTTTAAAATTTAAAAATTTAAAAAAATTAATTAGATAGTTTGAAGATTGACTAAAAATAATTTTTTTTTCGTTTCTAAAATCAGCTAGACTATTTTTTTTAAAGGATGTTTCTATATTCTGCATTTGGATATAATTTTTTGTAAAGATCTTTCTTTATAATTTTTTTAATATTTTTATTATCTATTAAAAAATTAGTTCCTTCTTCAATTAAAATTTCATTCATGTTATTATATAATTTTAATTTATTTAATTCTAATTTTGCTGAACCAAACTCTTTTTTCTTAATATATGTAGTTATTGGAAATTTTGATTTTTCAACAATCATATTAGTAATCAATGCTATGGATCCATCTTTTACCGCAAGTCCAATTTTAGCTTCATTTATTTTTATGTCTTTACCGTAAAATGTACTTAATTCTCCAATACTAAGCGCTTTATCATCAACTTTTGATGCATTAAAATTTTCAAGATGTAATGTTGTATTTGAAATGTCTATCCCATCATTTAGACAGTTAGTACATGAAAAATTATTTATTTTTCCCTCTGAATAATCCAAATCTATCCCATCAGAATAAATATTTTCTAGTTTAATATTTTTTAAATCAAATGTTGAATTTACAAAATTTATCCCATCATCACCAAACCTGTTATTTTTAAAATTAATGTAATTCATTTTAATGTTCGATTTATAAACATTAAATGAACCTTCCGAATTAAATAATTCAGTTTCACAATTTCTAAGATTATCAAATACAACATGTTCAAAAATAGAAGTTTCATTTGCATTGATTATTATAATGCATTGACCTTGCGAAATTTTACTTAAGTCAAAATTTAATTTATTGAAAAGTTTTTCATCATTTTCATTTATATTAGCCTTAGAAAAACTTTTAAATATAATCTTTTCATTAAAATTACCTTTTGCAATTATTGGTGATTTCGAAATAATTTTTGCATTGTTTAGTAAAATAAATTCTGTACCTGATGGAATTATTAATTTTTTATTTTCTGGAATTAAAAAATCATCATTAATAATCCATTGACCTTTTTTTACTATATACTCATTTCCAACTTCATAAATAAATTTATTGATATTCAGATTTGATTTTATTTTCTCAGATATCAAAAAATTATTTAAATCAATTTTATCAGTTTTTTTATTTTCTATTGGCCTAATTATTTTTTTTGTTAAAATTTTACTGGAACCATCAATTTTATATTCTATGCTTATACTTTTAAATTCATTAAAATTTGGAGAATTTAATTTTAAGGTTTTAAATTTTACAGGTGATTTTTCAAATTCATTATCTGTAAATTTTTTAAGGTCTCTTGGTTCTATATTAAAATTAATTTCTTTTTCAAAGTGAGTTTCATTAAAACTTTCAAATTTCACTTTTGTTATATTAATAGGTAATACATGTTTATTTCCAAACTCCAAAACAGTATTATTTTCTTTATTATATTCTTTTGATTGAGATATTAATGCTAAATATATTGGATCATAATGATATATAAAACTCTGAATTTTGTTAATTTTTCTTTGGTACAATTCATGTGGAAATTCATAATAAGGACTACTTTTGTATATAGTTTTTAAATTGTTATCGAACTGCTTTTTTATCTTTAAATCAAAATTGAAAAGATAATTTTTGCTTGAATATTTTTCCAAATAATAAATGTATTTGCTTAAAAATTTCTTAGAGGAGAAAATATTTCGATAAAAAATACCATAGTTATAAACATCTAAAAATCTTATATCTCTTGCAACCTTTTCATTCCCAGTCGAAACAGAACCCTCATTATACCAATCTTGAAAGATTGGCTCCAATTTTAATGTCATGGGATTAAAATAAAAACTAATATTTGTCCAATTTATACCATGCCACCCATCTAAAATATCTGATGCTGCAAATCCTTTTGCTAACTGATCAATGTCAAAGACTTCCTCAGTTTTAAGCATTCCTCTCCTAAATTTATTTAATAGACCAGAGGCTAAATGAAAATTTTTTATTCTTTCATTATCAGGTCCTATTAAAACCTTTTCTTTAATAGAAATCGGATAATTTTGTGTAAAAGAATTTAAATTTGATATTTCTTTAAATTTTTTTTCAACAGTTTCATTTAATGTATCAATTTCACTTATTATGAAGTTATCATTATAAGCAGCGTAACCGTTTGGATTAGTTATTGATAAATCAGTTTGGGCATTTATAAAATTATTATCAATCCTAACTGAAACACTATCCCTTCTTTTATTTTTAGTTAATGTTGATTCTGAGATTACTTCATCCATCGCATATATTCCGTGATCTTTTCCATTAATATATAAATTAATAAATCTATAATCTAAATGAATTAGTCCTTCATTTTTTAAAAACTCTCTAGCGTACCATTCAAGCAGGTATCCTCTTCTTCTTAAATCCATAAGATTAAACTCTCGCATACCCAAGATACTTCCTTCTTCACTTTTTTTTATTTTAATTTTAAAAGAAACATTTTCATTTCTCATGGTGGGATTAAGATGAGTATCTATTATCCGACCCTTATATCTTATTTTTGATCTATAATTTATATTTCTATGATTGATTGAAATACTTAACCATTCATTCAAATTTTGGTCAATTGATTGATTTTTAATAAAAATTTTTTTTCTGTTATTAAGTTTTTGCAATGTTTCAAAATCAATTTCTAAATAAACTTTTTCTACATTTTGCATTTTACCCTGAATTTGCTTTTTAAAGAACTTTAGATTCTGAAATATGACAGGTTTTATAAAAGTATAAAAAAAATGAGTTTTATGAGCATAAGCTCCCAGTAAAAAAGAAACAGAAATTAAAAATAAAATTAAAATAATTTTAATATATTTGATTTTTCCAAATATATTTTTTTTTTGTTTTTTATAATACATTGTTTTTTAATATTAAATAACATCGTGCTTGTTGATCAAATTTATTTCTATTTTACTATCTATTGATTTTATTTCTTCAGTTAAATTATTTATTTTGTTAATTTCATCAAAATTAATCACTAAACCAATTTGAGAATTATCTGTTAGAAGATCAAAATCTCTTAAATATACAGATGTGCAATGTTTACTACATAAATTTAATATTTTATTTAAATCTAATTTACCTTTGAAATTTAGCGTTAAATATATTGCTTCATTGGAAATTTCTTTTTCACCAAAAAATTTTTCTTTTAAAATAATAAGCAGCATTATTATAACAATTGCCATAATTGTAATAAGTTTATAGTTTGCTCCAAGGCCAAGCCCTATTCCAATACATATAAACAAATATGATATTTCCTCAGGTTCTTTGATTGCTGTTCTGAATCTTATTATTGAAAGCGCCCCCACCAAACCTAGAGATAAAGCCAATGATGATTTTACTATAGATATTATGAATGCTGTTGTAGTTGCAATTAAAACAAAATTTTTGCTAAATACTTTTTTGTTGTTTATTGATTTACTATAATTTGTGAAAATATACTCAAGTATTCCTGCTAGTATGGCTGCAATTATTAAATTTACTGCAAGCTCGATATAATTAAGGTCTATATTGAAATTTTGCTTTAAAGTAGCTAAAGAGTCCATATTATAATCTGGTTATATTGTAATTAAATATTAATACAATAAAACACTAAAGATTAAATAAATTTAATTTAAATTAAAGTGCAAAAAAATGAAAATTCCTTATGTAAATTTAAAAAAACAATATTTATTTGAAAGATCTAAGCTATTAAAAATTATTGACCAAACATTTTCTACAGGAAACTGGGTTGGAGGAGATTCAGTTGTTAAATTTGAAAATAAAATTGCAAAAATTTGTGGGACCAAATATGCACTAGGATTAAATAGTGGAACAGATGCATTAACATTATCACTTCATATTTTGGGAGTGAGGAGAGGTGATGAAGTTATTACACCATCCAACTCATTTGTTGCCTCAACCGCAACAATTATTCATTTGGGCGCTAAACCTATATTTGTTGACGTAAAAAATGATCAAAATATAGATGAGCAAGAAATAGAAAAAAAAATAACAAAAAAAACAAAAGCTATTATGCCTGTTCATCTTACAGGTAGAATGTGTGCAATGGATAAAATTGTTTCTATTTCAAAAAAATATAAAATTCCTATAGTTGAGGATTGTGCACAATCAATTATGTCTAAATTTAAAAACAAACCATCAGGAAGTTGGGGAGATGTTGGTTGTTTTTCAGCACACCCTTTAAAAAATTTAAATGCTATGGGGGACTCTGGTTATCTTACAACTAACAGCAAAAAAATATATTTAAGAGCCAAAAGTTTAAGATCTCATGGAATGGAGGAAAACAGAAATAATGTCAGAAATTTTGGACATGTTTCTCGTATGGATAACATTCAGGCTGCGATTTTAAATTTTAGACTTCAAAATTTAAAAAAAATAATAAAAAAGAGAAGAGATAATGTAAATATTTATTCAAAGTATTTAGATTTGAAAAATGTATACTTTAAGCAAGAAACAAATGAAGAATTTAACACTTATCACACTTTTGTGATTCAAGTTGATAAAAGAGATGAATTAAAAAAGTATCTTCATCTTAAAGGTATCGGTACAGCAATCCATTATCCAGTTCCAATTCATCTACAAAGAGCTTCAAAAGGGCTTGGCTATAGGAAAAAAGATTTTCCAATCACAGAAAAACAGGCTAAAACAATTTTAACATTACCAATTAATCAATTTTTAAAAAAATCTGAGATAATATATATTTCAAATCAAATTAATAAATTTTACAAATAATAATCTATGAATTTTGAGAGAAAATCTTCTTTAGTAAAATTAGATAAAAGATCAAAGTATTTAAGAAAATTAGTTTTAGAATGTTTAATTGGAGGAGACAGAGGCCATATGGGGTCCGCAATGTCTTTGATTGAAGTTTTAAGGGTTCTATATGATGATGTAATAAAGTTTTTTCCAAAAAAACCAAATCATGAAAAAAGAGATAGGCTGATATTAAGCAAAGGTCATGGTTGTCTTGCTCTATATGCTATATTATCTGATAAAGGTTTTTTTCCAAAAAAAATTTTAAAGTCATCAAGTAAATTTGACTCAATCCTTGGAGGACATCCTGAATTTGACAAAGTTCCAGGTGTAGAAGCATCCACAGGAGCTTTAGGTCATGGAGCTCCAATTGGACTCGGAATAGCCCTAGGAGCAAAAATAAATAATGAAAATCATCATACTTATGTGATAGTTGGAGACGGTGAGATTAATGAAGGGTCATTTTGGGAGGCATCAATGATTGCAAGCAAACATAAGCTTAATAATTTCCATGTGATTATTGATTATAATAAAATTCAATCCTATGGAAGAACTCAGGAGGTTTTAGACTTAGAGCCTTTGGCACTAAAATTAAAATCTTTTGGTTATTCAGTAAAAGAATTAAATGGACATGATGTAAAAAGCTTAAAAAATTATTTTTTAAAAATTAAAAATTCAAAAAAACCAACAGTTTTAATAAGTCACACCATAAAAGGTAAAGGATTTCATTTTGCAGAACAAAATCCATTTTGGCATCACAAGAATTCTTTTACAGATGAAGAGAAAAAAAAATTAAATGAATGTTTAAAGGATTGAAATGAGAAAAACGTGTTTAGAAACTGTTTTTGAATTAGCAAAAATAAATAAGAAAATTATATTTATTGGTTCTGATTTGGGTCCAGGAGTTTTAGATAATTTCAAAAAAAAATTTCCAAAGAGATTTTTAATGGAAGGAGTTGCAGAGCAGGCTATTTTAGGTATGTCAGCGGGCTTAGCTATGAAAAAATTTAGACCATATGTCAATACTATAGCAACGTTCATAACTAGACGAGCCTTTGAGCAAGTCGTAATTGATCTATGTTTACATAATTTGCCTGTTACTTTAATTGGTAACGGTGGAGGTATGGTTTATGCTCCACTTGGACCCACCCATCAAGCAATAGAAGATATTTCAATTATGAGAACTTTACCCAACCTTACAATCCTAGCTCCATGTGACGCAAATGATATGAAAAATCTTGTATTGCAAACAACAAGTGTAAAAGGACCTATTTATATAAGAATTGCAAGAGGTGGAGAAACAATAATTACTAATGGAAAAAAAAGTAAAATAGGAAAAGGTTTAGTTTTAAAAAAAGAAACTAAATTTAATTTTCTTACAACAGGTATTACAGCTCAAATTGCATTAGAAGCGGCAAAAAAATTAAAAAAAAAATATAATATTGACGTAGGTGTAATTCATTTTTCTACAATAAAACCTTTAGATAAAAAACTACTAAAAAAGATAATACTAAATTCAAAAAAAATAATTACTATTGAAGAAAATGTTGTAGAGGGAGGTTTTGGTTCATCTATATTAGAATTTTCTTCTAATCTAAAAAAATCAAAAAATAATATATATTTAGTTGGTTTAAAAAATGAATTCTCAAAAAAATATGGAACACAGCAAGAAATTCTAGAATTTAACAACCTTACTGATGAATATTTATGTAAAAAAATGTATAAATGTATAATAAATGATTGATTTTAAAGACAAACAAGAAATTTTATTATCCAATGAATTTAAGAAAAAAGGTTATATTAAAGTTCAAACAGATAGTGAAATATCGCTTCAATATTTAAGAGCAAAAATTGTAAAAAATATTTGTAAAATTTTAAGAATAGATATCCCATCAGTAAAATCTTATGATTATTTTTTAAATAATTTTAATAAGAAAATAAAAATAAAAGATCTTAATAATATTAGATTACAAATAATTAGGGCCCTTAATAAAGATAAAGATTATAGGAAACATTATTTTCTTACCGCAAAAAAATTTTTGTATCAATTAGTTGGCAATGAACTGTCAATGCAAAATAGAATAAATTTAAGCATACAAATTCCGCGTGACAAAAGCTCATTATTACCACTTCATTCTGATATTTGGTCAGGTGACTCACCTTTTGAGGTTGTTGTTTGGATACCCTTGGTAAATTGCTATAGAACAAAATCAATGTATATCCTGCCTCCAAAGTTTTACAAAAAAGTTGAAAAAAATTTTTCAAAGTTTTCAGGTAATTCATCAGAAAATTTCTTTAATAAAATTAAAAAAAATTTAGACTGGATAAAAATTAATTATGGAGAAATATTAATTTTTAATCAAGCTTTGCCACATGGCAATATTGTAAATAAAGAAAAAGAGACAAGATGGTCTATGAACTGCAGGTTTAAAAGTGTTTTTTCTCCATATGGTGATAAGAAAATAGGTGAATTTTTTGAGCCTATAACTCTAAGAACTGCATCAGAATTAGGTGTAAAATATAATTTGCCCGAAATAAAATGAAAAATATAAGAGGCTATATGTTTAGTAGAAACTTTATGGGCGAAAGAGTGCCTCAGCATATTCAAAATCAAGTAATTAGAAATTTTTGTAAAGACAATAATTACCATTATTTGTTGTCAGCAGTAGAATACGCAATAAACAATTCTCAACTAATTTTAAATCAGTTGCTAGATCAATCAGAGAATGTTGATGGGTTTGGATTTTATAGTTTATTTCAATTACCTGAAGATGATAGAAAAAGACAAATTTTTTTAAAAAAAGTAATTAAAAAAAAAAAATTTATTTGTTTTTGTTCAGAAAATTTTACTCTAAAAAAATATGCAGATATTGAGAGAATAAATGTAGTTTGGTTAATCAAAAAAAATATGTCAAATTATTCTGATACATATAATTATTTAAGAAAAAATTTACACAAATAATTCTAAATATATGGAAAGATTCTTTCTTCAAAAAAATCATAATTCAACCAAGAGAAATTATATTGATAGAATGATAGATAATAAAGTTCACTGTATGAGGATTGCAAAAAAATATGGAAAAGATTATTGGGATGGAAATAGGCGATATGGTTATGGTGGATATAAGCTGATAAAAGGAAGATTGACACCAGTTGCAAAAAAAATAATAAAACAATTTAATTTAAATACAAAATCTAAAATATTAGATTTAGGTTGTGGAAAAGGAATTTTGCTTTATGAAATTTTAAATTTATTGCCTGGTATAAAAATACAAGGTGTAGAAATTTCAAAGCATGCTATAAAAAACTCTCCAAAAAATATAAAATCATCAATATTAAAATTTGATGCAAAAAAAAAACTTCCTTTTAAAAATAAAGAATTTGATTTAGCTTTATCTTTTGGTTTATTTCATAATTTTAATCTTATAGAGTTAGAAAAAGCAATCGCAGAATTTTCTAGAGTAGCTAAAAAAAACTATCTAATGGTTGAAAGTTACCGAAATAATCAAGAATTATTTAATTTGCAGTGTTGGGCATTAACATGTGAAACATTTCTGATGCCTGAAGAATGGAGATGGATGTTTAAGAAAGCAAATTATAAAGGTGACTATGAGTTTATCTATTTTAAATAAAAAGATATTAGTTATTGGAGCCTCCAGTAATATAGGCTCTTCAATTTTTAAATTTGATAAAAAAAAAAAATTTATTGGAACTTATTACAGAAATAAGAAAAAAAATTTATTTAAATTTGATCCATCCAAAGAAAAAATTTCTAAGAAATTTAATTTAAGAAAAATATCCCTTGTTGTATTGTTACAAGGAATTACCAAAAATGACGATTGTGTTAAAAATAGAAAATTTTCTAATTTTGTAAACATTGATTTGAATAAAAAAATGATAAATGATCTAATTTTAAATAAAAAACCATTTATTTTTTTTTCCACTGAATGGGTTTATCCTGGAACGAAAAAATTTAATTCTGAAAAAAGTAAAGTTTTGCCTGCCAATTTATATGCACATCAAAAATTACTTATCGAGAGATATATTAAAAAAAAAGCAAAAAAATATTTTATTTTGAGATTAGCAAAAACATATACAAACATTTTAACAGATAATAGTTTTTTAAATAATTGGAATAATATGATCAAAAGCAAAAATAATGTTTTTAAATGTTATAGAGATCAATTTTATTCCCCAGTATATTCTAAGGATATTTTTAGATTCATATTTCATGCAGAAAAAAATAAAAACTATGGCCTTTATAATTTTGGAGGCCAAGATAGGTATTCTAGAATTGAATGTTTAAAAATATTTTTAAAGTTAAAAAAAATTACAAAATACAAAATTATTGAACAAAAAATCCCGAGTAAATACCCAAAAGATGTGTCTGTTAATATTAGTAAGTTAAAAAAAATAAAATTTTTACCTTCCAAATTTATTAATAACTTATATGAAATTTATAATTTATAAGATTTAAAAAATGTTAAAAAAGTATTCTAAACTATTTAAAGAGGACAAGTCTGGTCGTTCAAAATCCTTCTATATTAAAAAAAATTCAGAAATTTCAGAAATTAGTGAAAATTTAATAAAAGCTTTTTTATTACACCACTCTAGAAAATATAACGAAGATGCAAGAGTATGTTTACACGCTAATTATAAAGATCCACTACAGGATATGGTTCTAATTCAACATTCAAAAAATTTTTATCCGCCTCATAAACATGCAAATCGTTACGACACCTATCATGTTTTAGAGGGATGTTTAGGTGTAGTAATATTCGATAATAATGGAAAAGTAACAAAGATATATAAATTAAAAAAAAATTTTTTTTATAAAACACCAAAAAATAAATATCACTTAACATTACCTTTAACTACTAGAGTGATTTATCATGAGTATAGATCAGGATCATTTGATAGAAAAACAAATTGTATTTTTCCAAGTTGGACACCATTAAATAACAATAGTAAATTTGAATTTAAAAATAAAATACTAAACAAATTAAATGAAAAAATATAAAGTACGCTATCAAGATCTCTCAATAAAAAATAAGAAAAAAAAACTTAATTACATTAGAGTATTAAAAAAAGTAATGCAAAGTGGACAATTTTTAATGGGTCCAGAGCTTTATAACTTAGAAAAAAAAATTTCATATATGTGTGATAGAAAGTATGCTGTTGGAACTGCATCTGGTACAGATGCACTTTATTTATCATTAAGAGCGATAGGAATTAAGAAGGGTGACGAGGTAATTACAACTCCTTTGTCGTGGGTATCCAGTTCAAACGCTATAGTATTGAATCAAGCTACACCTGTTTTTGTAGATATAAAAGATGATTTAAATATTGATGAAAAAAAAATTCAAAAAAAAATCACAAAAAAAACAAAAGCTATATTATTTGTAAACTTTACTGGTAACACTTGTAACTTTAAAGAGCTGGTATCAATTGCAAAAAAAAATAATTTGAAATTAATTGAGGATGCCGCTCAATCATTTGGTTCTTATGAGTCAAAACAAATTAGTGGTAGCGTAGGTGACATTTCTTGCTTCAGTATTAACCCAATGAAAATATTATCTTCATTTGGTGAAAGTGGTATGATTTTAACAAATAACAAAAATTACTTTAAAAAAATAAATATTCTGAGGTATGTTGGAACTATTAATAAAGAAAATTGTATTTATCCAAGTTTAAATTTTAAGATGGACACACTCCAAGCTGGATTTATTCTAGAAAATTTAAAAAATGTAAAATCTAAAATAAAAATAAGAAATAAATTGGCAAAAGAATATATTAAAAAGTTAACAAAAAAAGTTCAAATACCAATTATAAAACCCCAAAATGTCCACTCTTTTTATAGTTTTACCATATTGGCAAATAAAAGAGATGAGTTAAAAAATTATCTAGAAAAAAATGGTATTGAAACAAAAATTAAACACAAACCATTAATTCCACATCAAAAAGCTTATTCAATTTATTTTAAAAATGACATCCCTAATGCTGAGAGAATTATAAAAAAAATACTATGTCTTCCACTTTATGAGGGACTGTCAATTAGTAAATTAAATTATATTGTCAAAAATATTAATAAATTTTATAATTAAATGTCACTTCTTAGTTATTACTTAATAAAAAAATTGAATCCAGTACCAATAAAATTCTCTACAAATAAAAATTTACAAGATCACTTTTTAAAAAGAAAAAATTTAATTCAAAATCATTTAAAACTTCCACTTTATTCATTAGATAATAAAGATTACTTAGAATTTGGTTGTAATGGTGCCGAAAATGCTTGTTTTTTTTCAACATTTGGCTCAAATATTTACCTTGCAGAACCAAATAAAAATATTCACAAAATAATCAAAAAAAATTTTAAAAGAATAAAAAAAATTAAATCTCTCAAGCTATTGTCTGATCAAAATCTTGAGAAATTTAAATCAAAAAAAAAATTCGATTTTGTAGTAGCTGAGGGTTTTTTAAATACTTCAAATAAAAGAAATAATTTATTTTTAAAGTTGTCAAATTTCCTTAAAAAAAAATCTATTTTAATTATAAATTATGACGATGTATTTGGTGGTATATTTGAATTAATTAAATCTTTTACACTATTAAAAATATGCAATATGTATAAAATTGATAGATTTAGTGATCAATCATTTAAAATTGCTAAGCAACTTTTTGAAAAAGAGTTTAAGAAATTAAATACCTCAAGGTCTTTCTATGCTTGGTGGGCAGATCAATTAGTTAATCCTTATGCCTCTAAAACATGGTCATTAAAAGATATTCTCAAACAAGCAAACAAAAATAAATTATCACTTTATTCAACTTCGCCGATTTTCAACGAATTAAATCACTTTGAATGGTATAAAAATACTAAATATTATTCTTTTGATTTAAAAAAAAATAATGCACTATTTTATAATGAGTGGAAAAAATCTTTGTTATCTATAATTTTTGGAAAAAAACAAAAAAGATTTGATTATGTATCTGATAAAATTGTTTTAGACATAGAAACATTTTCAAATAAAATTTCAAATTTTATTGTTAATCCAAATAAAAACGATACGAAATTGAAATTATCAATTAATTTTATTAATTTAATGAAAAAATGCGGAAAAAAAAAATTAATTGATGAACTTCTTATTCTCATTCAGTTACTTAATAAAAAAAAAAAACCTGACTCAATTATTAAGTTCTATAAAAATACTACCGAATTAAGTAAAACTTGGGGAAGCTTACTCCACTATGTTGCTTTAATTAAAGAATGAAAAAAATATCAACCCTATTACTTGGAATTCTTTTTTTTCCTTTTGCATTTATTTTTGTTATAGTTGCAAGATTGATTTCACCAATAATTGTAATAAGATGGCATGCAATTATATCATCAAGAATTGGTCATTTTGCTGAAAATTTAAATATTTATTTATCAGAAAAAAAAAATGGTCTTCACAAATTAAAAGGAAAAATTATTTTTGATTTATTTTATCTAAGCCCTGCAATTTCTAATTTTCAACTTGCAAAAATGTGGAAAAGACAAATTGTTATTTTGCCCTATTTTTTTATGCATGTTGTTAGTTTTATCAATGAGAAAATAATTAATAAAATTTATAAGACAGCAATACATGATATTGGATATTACAGAAATGAAATTGATCTAAACAAACATAAAACAATAGAGTTTAATAATCTTGTGCAAGCTATAAATTTAGACTTAGTTTGTCCTCCTCTTTCACCTGTAGATAAATTTAATTCACAGGAAAAATCAAATTTAAATATTTTTTTTACTAAATCAGAAATTGATAGAGGTGAAAAAATACTAAATGATTTTGGAATTGACACTAAAAAAAAAATTATTGGTATAATTTTAAGAGATGATGAATATTTAAAGAATAAATATCCGAATAATGATTGGTCGCATCACGAAATTATTAGGAACAGTCCTTATAAATATTATGAGGATTGTGCAAAAAAACTATTAGATTTGGGCTATACAGTTATCGTTTTTGGAGTTCCAAATGAAAATTTTGGTAATGATAAATCATATATTAATTACTCTGCTTCAAAATTAAAATCAGATTTTATGGATATTTATTTAACTAGCAAACTTTACTTCGCCATTTCATCGGCAAATGGGTTAGATGCAATTCCAATAATATTTAAAAGACCAATAATTGAAATTGCTGTGGCACCTGTAGATCTTATAAGAACATATAGTTCAAAAATAAAGATATTGTTTAAGACTTATTATTCTAAAACTTTACAAAGAAAACTTACACTTAGTGAGATTTATAATCTTGGTTTACATACGCTTCAAGGAAATGAACTTAGAGATGAAATTAAATTTATACACCCTACCTCTGAGGAAATTACATCGGCAGCACTAGAATTACATAATGAACTTCAAAATAAATTAAAATATACAGATGAAGAAAAAATATTAATTAATAATTTTAAAAATTTGCAAAAAAACTTAGTTAAAGATACTTTTAGACGAGTTGAAACTTTTTCGTCATCTATTGGAACTCTTTTTTTAAAAAATAATAAAAATTTATTAGACAAATGAAATCAATATTTACTAAATTTAATAATGCTATCTACCTATTGGAACCTAGGGAAAAAATTAAATTAATTTATATTTTTATAATTTATATTTTTTCAATATTTTTTGACATAATTGGTATAGGTTTAATAGTTCCAATACTTACCGTAATTATCTCTGGAAAAATGAATGAAATTTATACTCAGTATATTCCATTTGGTGTTTTTGATTATAGTTCAAATGAATTAATTTTAATAGTTTTAGGATTTTTTTTCATGTTTTACATTTTTAAATCTGCATTTGGAACATTTGCGATGTGGTATGAAAGAAAGTTCATATATAATCTACAAGAAAATTTAAGTGTAAAACTATTAAATAAATATGTTATTGAGGACTACCAAAGTTTTTTAAGAAGAAATTATTCAGATTTAGTAAGAAATATAGCAGTAGAAGCAAGTATTTTCGTTACAGGTGTGATTCATGGCTTTGTTGCTGTTATGAGTGAAATATTAATTGTTATAGGAATAAGTATTTTACTACTTATAGTAGATCCACAAAGTTCATCAATTATAATGGGCACAGTTTTATTTTTAGTAATTATCTATTTACTTATTTTTAAAAAAAAATTGAGAAATCTAGGGATAAAAAGACAAAAGCTCGAAAGCTCTATTTTTGATCAATTAAATAAATCTTTTTTATTATTTAGGGAAACAAGAATATTTTCAAAGCACGATCAATTATTGAATAATTTTAAAAAAACACTAATAGAAAAAAATAAGATTGCTTTATTTGAAGATCTTTTAAGCGGTTTGCCAAAAATTTATTTTGAATTATTGTTTGTAA
>MDTG01293841.1_pt1 | contig 21370 bp, 24 predicted proteins | sample 811421 | NCBI WGS metagenome assembly MDTG01 (sample SAMN05326645, study PRJNA326480) | marine metagenome | isolation source: seawater | place: Pacific Ocean: South East | collected 2011 | reverse complement strand
CAGCCGTTTCACGGCTAGCGTGGATCTTCGGTCTGTCTTGGTCTAGGGTTTTTGAGGGTTCTGAAAAGGTAAAGAAAGTGGTCTTTCATATCGTTTTCGTATTCTTGATTTATTGTGGTCATGGTGTCGTTTATGAAATTTAGAGATTCGTGTTGGTCTAATTCTTTGAGTTTGTGGAAGTTTCTTACTAGTGTGGGGACTAGTTCTTGGTGAATGTTTCGAACTAAACCTCCGAAGGTGGCTATACCAGTATCGTAAAAGTTAATGACGTTAGTGACTTCGCCTACCAGGTTGTCCAGTATGTATCTCAAGTGTTTTATTTCTATTTCTTTGTTGGTAATATTTTTCACTCGGGAAATAGACAAATCGTTTTTTCGTGCCATGATAAGAATATTTTGGATATCATTTTTGGTGAAAGGCGTCCTGGATACGGGACATCTTGCGTTACCGTGAGAGTCTCTAGATTCGGGAGTTTCTAGGTAGCGTATAAGAGGTTCTAGATTGTAGTAGACTCTTTTGTTATTTTTAACATTTACAAAGAAAGGCCAATCTGGGGGTTCTAAAGTAAAAGGGCAGGTTGTTGTTTTATATTCTTTACTCGGTAGCTTATTAAGAATGCTAAATTTGTAGAAGCATTTTTGGATCTTATTCGCTGCTCTATTTTTAAAATTTTCTCTTATTTTTTCTGCAAGTTGTTGCTTTTTAAGGTTAGAACATTTTTTAAGTTTAGCTATTTTTCGGATTTTGTGTAATGTCTTGAGATCTAGACCTCCGAGCCAGTTCATTTTTTTATAAATACGTTACGTTTTTAAATTAAAGAAATAGAACTTGAAGCATTATGTCCGAATCATTAAATTTACTTCTTAAAAGTTGCGAGTTCGAAAGAACTTCAAAGAAAATTGTATCGATAGACGTGGGTATAATAAATATGGGTATCATAAGCTGTTGGACAAATGGTAGAGAAATATCAGAAATTGAGACCTGCGAACTGGTAAATATAAAAGAATTAAGTGACAATTGTTGTAACGCCTCATGCAAACTGTGCCATGAAGCTAATGTAATAGATTGGGTGTCGCATTTTATTGCGAAATTCAGTATACAACTACAAACCTGCGAAAAAATTTTAATAGAAAAACAACCACCAGGTGGACTTCAGCACGTAGAGACACTGTTAATTAAGGAATACAGAAATAAAGTGATAAGCATATATCCAGTATCTTTGCATAAATATATGGACGTAAGCGGTCTCGAATACGAGGAGCGTAAGAAAAAAATGGAAAAGGTAGCAAAGTATTATTTAGACGGTCAAAAAGACTGGGAAACCCTAGAACGTAAACACGATATGGCAGACGCATTATGTTTCATTAAATATTATCTGGAAACTGCTGATTACTCTGCTTTTCCCTTGCCGCTTTTAGGCAATGCTGAGCCCATTGAAAGTTTTAGATACCATAAATAAATCTGTATTATAATAAAGAATGAATTTTAACAACATTTTCAAAGTGAGGGCATTTCCAGTGTTTGTAACAATAATATTATTTTTGTTATCTATTTTCTCTCAAGGCAACTTTTTGAAACAGGTGAAGGGGTGGGAACTCAAAAAGGTTTTTTGGTACTCCGTACTTCTTGCGTGCGTACTTCTATATTTAATTAACACTAGCGTTCAAAATGACAGTTTCTCAGGACCCACATCAGGCTGGAATGTTTTCATATTGTCTAGTTTACTCGTAACTCTGAGCTACGCTTTGACTTTTTACAACTTGGGCGATTTGTACAGCAATATTAGCAAGAACTACAGGCGTTCTGGATTTATCGGAATGATGACTTTTATATTACCTTTTGTCACCTTTTTATATCTAGACACTGACTCTAAGTTTTCTATCAGAGGCATTTTGATGATGGTATTGTCTTCGTTGGGTTTATTCGTGACTATATACAACGCAAACGACGTCGTAGAAGTGAAAGGTCGCAGAACTGTATTTTCAATAGTGCTAGCTATGGTAATGCTTTTGGGTTATTTGTCTTCTTGGTATGTACATTACGACGAGAAGCATAAACTGGCTTTTATAGGTTGGATATTAATGGGTACTTTAATGATATTAGCCAAGGAGGACGTTCTTATTCACAAGCGTGCTATCATTAAAAAGGATGACCTCCCACCACGGGTAATGTTTGCAATTGTAGCCGGTGTAGCAATGTTGACAATTGCGGGAATGTATTTTTATCCTATAAAACCACAGTTTGGTGCTTATTATGACGTTGTGTTATCAGCATCTATATTTTTTGGTCTTATGATCACCGGCTTGCGACGGTATGAAAGAAAGGGTTATGCCGAATTCCTTTGGATTTGGTTGCTATCTTTTATTAACATAGCTGTTGTAGACGGGTATATAAAATTCGCACAAACATCTAAACTGCTCCAGAAAGACTCCGGTCTTATTGCGAATTCTATTATAAATTTACCAATATTTGTCAACTCAGTTCTAGCCTTTTATACCACTTACAGAGGCGTTAGACGCAGTAGCAGAATGAACAGAACTAACAAAAATACTCAAGAAATAGGTACCACTAATATGATTTTACTATCCGTAATAACATATATAGCGTCCCTATTCAGCCTACTATTCAACGCAGGCGACCTATACGAAAGAACATTCGAAGATATTCTTACTAAAATGTACCAAAACAGACATTAGCCGTAAAACGGCTGTTGCGCCAACGGCGCTAACGCAGTATGCGTAATTGCGGGTTCCCCGCTAACACATAACAGTGTCGTGATTATCTAGTAGATTCTCATTTTGGTCGGAGAATCTGCGTAATATAACAAGTGGACGGTTTTCTAAACGAACCAAACATAGAGCTCCTAGGCAAAACCCGAAAAATGCCGATATACACACCCACAACAACATAACTATACATTATATTTTATTCCGAGTCGCTACTAGCGTCAGAGTCTGAAAGAAGGAAGCGAAGAGTAGCCGTTCTTTGCTGCGGGGTGCGAGTAGCCTGAGTGGTACGAGTATTCTGAGCGGCTCTTAGAATACTCTGCGCTGCCCTTTGCCTGTTCCGGGTGTTTAAGTTTTCTGCCTGTGGAACACGTGGGACTCTTGGGGTCGGTGCCCTACAAATGGGGCATTCTGCTTTGGTCCACCGTGCTAAGCACTCTTTGTGAAAAAAATGACCGCATTCGTTTAGTTTCAGATTATTGTCTGAAACATTCATCGGATCCAGACAAATAGTACAATCTTCAGCCTTGCAGGAATTACTTTTTACCGACATATCGTAATACTTAAAAAAACTATCGGTGAGGTGAGGGCTAGTGTTTCTAGCCGCTGACCTATTCGTTAATGTAGCTCTTCGTATTATCACAGGCGGCGGCTCTAGTTGTTCTTGCTGGATAGGGTTTCCGAGCCTCTCCAAGTGGTCGGTGTAGCATCTGTTGGAAGGCCAGCTTCCGTTTAGCTGCGCCCAATGAAGATAAAAGGCTATTGTATATGCGTATAGTTCTGAACTCCTTCTGTTTATGAAACCCAAATTTCGGAGTCCCACGATCACATCTCTATCGCAGTTGGCAGTTTGGAAACCGTTTATGGGAGGTAAGTTGTTGTTTCCTACTATATTCCTGTATATATCGTAAAGAAATTCTATCAGTAATATTAAATGTGTAGGATTGCTACACATCGTTTTTAAATTGTGAAAGACCTTTGCGTCTTTTCCATCTTGAATTTTTAGAAGTGTCATAAGTATTGACGGAAACTTATTAATTTGTGATATATTTCGTGGCGTAATACCGTTGTTATCTCTCAATATTTTAGCTTTTATCAAAGGTAAAGACGCTCTTTCCCAGTAACTGACTGTCTCTGCAACTGACAATGTTCTACCTGACACTACCTCATTATTCCATAATATAGGTATACTAACGTCTCGTGGATATTGCATTGCTTTATTAATAGCGTAGTTTTTTAAATAAGTATTCATCCGCGACGACGACGTATTTTTACAAAATTTTCTTTCATACAGTGAGGACATTCGTATAAGTAATATGTGTTACCTTCGGTATCTGTCATAACTATCCAATCTGTCAATCGGCGTGTTGCGTATTCTCCACATTTCATGCACCAGTTTACTCTCATCGGTCCTTTTTTTTTTATCCATTCCGTTCGGGCTTCTTGGGCTTTTTTGATGGGATCCAAAAATCTCAGGATTTCCCTTGATATTTCTGGGGGTGGGCGGTAAAATAGGGGTATTAGCAACCCCTTCGTCATCTTCGTGTAAAATCTTATCTAGTAATACCTTGACGCTATATTTTCTTTGTCGTATAGCCGAAGATTCTCTAGAAACTATTTGTCCCATTTTTAAATTTAAAAAATGTATCTTTAAACATATTGTGAAAACCAGTATTCCTTGCGGTAGTGGGCGAGTCCGGGTTTCTGCGTCTGAGATGCATTTCCCGCTTAGCGCTCTTAATCGCTTTTAATTGAGCGTATAAAACGCTATCCGGCACAAATGAATCTACTACGATTAAAAATATCCACAACAAGTTCATTTAGTTTATTAAACCGGCTTATTTTAAATCTTTGTAACAGTTAAATGTCCTCAACATTATACAAACTAGTTAAAACTGCGACTCCTTTTTTTATATCCAGTTCCATTTTTTTCGGTATTTTAGAACTATATCGTAAAGTAAATCCACCCGAAGAAGACGCAGTTTACTACAGCAGCCCTGAGTATACTCAGGTCTCTTATATCTCAGCAATTTTATCAGTTTTTATATACATCATTGTAGCAAAAATGACATACGGTATGGGATATGAAAGATCCAGTTATATAAACTTTACAGAATTATTCCCCATTTTGCTTCTCATGTCTTCTGTTTTTTTGTTTTCAGTTTTTCCGGGCGGCCTGGCTGGTCTCATTTTAGTCTACTTCACAGCTTTAGCTATAATGTTCTTAGTACTTGTTGTCACTGTTGCATCATTCTTAGATTACATTGCGGGTTCCAAGAAACTCCGCCTTCAACCACCTCTAAAAAGTACCCCGCTAGTAAAGCCTAACATATATAGAGGTAATTAGTTAACAAGTGTTAACAACTAACAACAATGAAACGTGTATTCCCATCACAAGGTACATTAGTCAAAGAAGCTGGCAAGTCGTACGTTGAGTTTCCTGAAGCCCCAGGAACTGCAGTGATGTTGGCAGAAAAGCTCTACCACACTACTGGAGACAAGGCGGGTCAAAGGGTCAAGTTGACAGACAAGTTGATGGCGACTATAGGCTGCCCCCAACCCGGCGCCGGTTGGTACGCTAGCGAAAAGTACGATGGACTCCGTGGCATATGGACAGGCAAGGAACTGATCTCTCGTCCTATGAAGGACTCTGGTACTAAGAAGTTCAGAGGCAAGGTCTTCAACTTTGTCCCTAAGTCCTTCCTAGACCTGTTGCCTCCCGGCGTCGCCCTAGACGGTGAGATATGGATGGGACGAGGTCAGTTTCAGAAGGTGGCGGGACTCTCTAATCTGAAGGTTACGCCTAAGCAAACTGAAGAGTACATTACGAAGTTGTGGAAGGATGTAGTGTTCAAGGTGTTCGACTGTCCGAGTATTCCAGGACCGTACGAGGAACGCATGAAGGCTCTGAACGCCGTTATTAGAAGCAAGGGTCCAATACAGGTAGTAGAGAGTTTCCGTGTGAAGGACGACGAGCATCTTATGGTACTGTACCGTGAACTTACGAGTTCTGGTGCCGAAGGCTTGATGTTGAGAGCTCCGGGGAATCCTTACGAGACGAAGAGGTCTAAGTTCTTGTTGAAGATGAAGGTTCAAGACGACAGTGAGGCTGTTGTGAAGGAGTATTTGGAAGGTACTGGAAAGTACGAAGGTATGTTGGGTTCGCTCAAGTGCGTGTTGGAGAATGGTACTGTTTTCAACATTGGGACTGGGTTGACTGATGAGATTCGGGAATCCTACTGCGATCCCGATTCTAGGTGGTACATACCTATAGGTTGTACGGTGAACTTCAGTTATATGGAACTTACATCTGAAGGAATTCCTAGGCACCCCGCATTCAGAGGAGTTCGTACGGATGTTGTAATCGGTCTCAATCACAAGGACACTATAATAACAGCATTCGACGCTGTAATGAAAAAAATCAAGACCGAGCGCGGAGAAAACTACATCTTCCGCCTGGCAAGCTACAAGAAGGCGGTAGCGGCGTTTAAAGCGGTGGAAACCATCGGAAGCGTTGAAGAAGCTTTGGATGCTCTAAGAGCTTCCGGGCAGAAGCTTACTAACGAGAACCCAAAGAATCCCAAGAGCGCCATCTTGCTAAAAGTAAAAGAAATAATATTAACCGGAGAGTGCGCTGAAGCTAAAGAAGCGCAGAAAGACCCGGCGTCGGTCGCCGTTGAGAATCTCACAAAAATCCCCCACGTGGGGGATGCCCGCGCCGGAGAAATATATTCAAAGTTTCACATAATGGACGCCGACGAACTGGATTGTCACGAAGAAGCTAAGGCTTTGTTAACTGACGCTCAAAAATTGGGCTTGAAGTACCGTAAGGACTTGGTAGAAAGGATTCCTCGTAAGGAAATTGATCGTTGGGCTAAATACCTTAGTGCTATAGCCCCAGGTCTGGTTACTGGTTCTTATCGTAGAGGTAAGGCGGACAGTGGAGATGTAGATTACCTAATAACACAAGGTGAATTAGATAGTTTTATGAAAAACCTAATGGCTTCTAAAAAAATTGAAATCTTGGGATCTTTCGGGAGCGGGTCAACGCAGTGGCAAGGTGTTATGCGTTTGACAAAGAAATCTTCCCTTGTCCGCCACGTTGATATATTCTGTTATCCTCCTAAAAAATTGCCTTTCGCCTTGCTACATTCAACGGGGAGTGGCGAATTCAACATAAAGTGCAGGAAAGCTGCTATGGAAAAGGGTTTGTCACTTTCTCAGTATGGGTTAACGCCGCAGCCATTAGACTTAGTACTGGAGGGTAGTCCTGGAGACCAAGAGAGAAGTATATTGGAGTACCTAGGTATTAACTGGGTTGAGCCGGCGGCTCGTGGATGATACATCTCTGGGAACCATTTAAAATAACATCGAAAATTTCAGCTATGTAAGTCCAAACGCTAATAAAAGCCGGATCTTCTGCACTATCTTGTGGTGTAGAATTTACGAGTTTCCGGGCTAATTTTACATACGTTCTAAGCATCTTTGTTGTTATTTCTTCCCAAGTACTTGTGTGATATATCCAATCTGGGTGATATTGCTTTAGAAGTATAAAGTTTTTTCTCAATCGTGTCAATATGAACATTGTTTCTCCCCCGCCATAGAATTTAACAGAGAAACACTTCTTGATTGTATTTAACGTATCAAATACGATAATATCGTGTTCGCCAAATCCGTGTATACTTCTGCGGTTGTAATCAGAAATCTCTTTTATTATCACCCACGGTATTCTTTCATCATTAATAAGATCTATAACGTTCATTTAAAATGTATCTTATTAATAACAATGCTATTTTTTGGCGCATCTAAAAAATCAACTACCACATTCACTTCCGGCAAAAAGAAGGTCCGTGCGAAAAGCCCTTCCTCCGCTGCCCGTAAAGTATTCAAATCCGTTAAGGGATACAAGTCTAAGGGTCCTAGAGTTATAAGCGTTAAGAATTCCGACGGTAAAGTATTTAGATACCGTGTCCGCCTTATAAAACTCAAGAAGACTGTTGAGATAGAGGGCAAATCTATAACCTATAAGTACAGGATAAAGGTTAAGGCGTTAGGTAAAAACAAGAAGTCGCCTACTAAGTCTACCAAGTCTTCTAAGTCTACGAAGTCTACGAAGTCTAAGACTTCAAAGTCCGGAAAGGCGTGCAAAACTTGCAAGAGCAAGAAGTGCCGTTCCTGTAGCATAAGACCTGCGTCGGGGGCGTGGTATTAAAGACATAGGACATATTTAAAATAAGAAATGGCTAAAAATTTTAAATGTGGGCTTTTTATAACCAACAGCGGTCCTGTGTCGATGCCTACAAGCATTAAGCGTAAAAGAAAAGGTTCTGAAGATCCTCCCGAAGAGCCAGAGGAAGTGGAAGTTGATATTAGTTCACAAGGACCGGTTAATAATTTCCAGGATTTAATGAGAGTCTCGCAGTATATTAAAGATAATGCTGTCAAGAAACGACCTAAAAGGAGTAAGAAAAAAACAGGGGGTCCCATCAAAAGTCCTTCGATGCGTTTGGGTAGTATATATTCTAGACTTATCGAACTTGATAAATTAATAGGTCTCACCGACCTCAAAGACCAAATAGCTATGCAAATAATTTTTTTTATTCAACAACTGAATAAAGATGAAATGATGCATACTGCTATAATGGGACCCCCCGGTATGTGCAAAACCACTGTCGCAGAGATTCTTGCCAAGATTTACGCAGATCTAGGATTTCTAAGCTCGGGACATGTGGTTTCAGCTACAAGGGCAGACCTCGTAGGTCAATACCTCGGAGAGACTGCTATTAAAACACAGCACGTACTGGAAGCTGCTGATGGTGGAGTCCTATTGATAGATGAGGCTTACCAATTAGGAGACCCTCGCGGTAGGGATTCTTTTGCGTCCGAATGTATGAATACTATCAATCAGTATTTATCAGAAAATAGTTCTGATTTTATGTGCATTGTTGCGGGCTACAAAGATAAGATGTACCAAAATTTCTTTTCTATGAATCCGGGGTTGGACAGGCGTTTTACTTGGAAATTTACGTTGAAGCCTTATACTACAAAGGATTTAGTTAAGATTTTCGAATACCAACTAGACAAGTACACCTGGACTTACGACAAAGAGTCTGTGAATCTAGAAAAGTACGTAAATAAAAATAAAGAATTCTTCAAAAATAACGGTGGCGATACTCAAGTGCTATTCGATAAATGTAAGATGGCTTACTCACAACGAGTTCTAACACTTGGGGATTTTAAAAAAAAACACCTGCTGCTTGAAGACATAGAAAAGGGCTACAAGGCTTTTGAACTTCTTAAAGACGAAGGAAAGGACAAAATGTCCGAAGAAATATGGTCTAGAATGTATATGTAAAACTAATGTTCTAGATTACATCGTAAGCAGCTTTGATTATTACTCTCTTTCCCCTAGAGACTGGAGAAACAGCGTGTTCTATACCTCCAGCACGAACAATTGTTATGTTGTTCGTGTTGGTGTCTTGTCTGTTAACATCTTTTTTACCTTCGTGCTTCCAAAGAAATTGTGAGTCGCTGTCATTATATAATGTAATTACCACTTCGTATTGGGGAGGCGATGAAAGTACTGTGTCTCTGTGCCATTTCATTTCCCCGTTCTTTTCGTATATTCTATACTCAGGCGCAGCGCTTCCTTCGTTAAGTACCAAAGAACCTCTGCCAATAATATTGTGCAACCTCGATATAAATCTTTTGTCTTTTAAAGCTCTCGTCAACCTACTATTCTTAGAAGGCTTCCACTTTTTCCTGTGGCGAATAGTGCCACCGAATCCCGAGAATTCAGGTTTTAGTTTATGAGAATTCATAATGTATTCCCTTTTAACTTCGTCTAGTGTTAAAGTGTCGAATGCCGCACGTGACGTCCAAACCTTATCGTAACCGTGCTGGTCCTTGTTTATAAATGTTTCCGTTTTAGTTACGAAGAATAATATTATTAGTATGAGTACCAATCGTAACATCTTTACTTTACGAAAATAAAAAAAAATAACGTGATCTAAGCACCACCCGCCGCTATTTGCAGCTTCGGGGCTAAGACCCGGAGACCGTGTTCTCCGTTTAAATGTCTGAGTCATTTTTGACTTTCGCAGCACTCCACACCCCACTTCCTCCGCAAGTCGGACACTCCAACAGGGATGTCCAATTACATTTATCGCAGCCGTCGTCGTTACAGGAGTGACATGGGATGTAACCCGTCCCGGAACAGTAGCGACATAGCTCGGCTGTGATTTTCATCTTGCTTTTTCCGTAGCTCTGGGAGAATTGAGACTCTTCAACCATGCGGAAGACTTTGCAGTTATATTTTGACGGGTTCAGGTGGAGCGAGTTAACAGACAGTATTAAAATGCTAATAAGAAACTTCATTGTAGGCACTTAACTTTACGTGGGTAAAAAAACCCTGTTTATTTTGTTTTTTAATTTTCTATTTTTTCTAATTTTTATTTTTTTTGCTGCTCTATTTAGTCAGAGTCCGAGTCTCCACCCTGAGGGGCATCCGGGACTGCCGCAGGCTCCTGAGGGAGCCCCTTGGACTTCTTGGAACGCCTCTTGGGCTTTTTCGTGGGCTCAGGCTCGGGCTCAGGCTCGGGCTCAGCCTCCTTCTCCGCAGCCGCCTTCTTGGCAGCCTTCTTTGCCTTCTTGGCAGCCTTCTTGGCAGCCTTAGCCTTCTCTTCATCGGACATCTCAGATTCCTTGCTCTCCTCAACCCCAGAGTCCGAGGAATCGTCGGAGTCCTCGGTAAATCGAGCGGGAGGAGAGTCACTGTCCTCACCAGCCCGAGGGGTATCAGAGAACTCGGCAGGGTCACGGTCACCGAGGTACTCCTGCAGTACCGGTACCATATCCGCTTTGCTCGCCCCAAAGGTCTTGTATGGCTTAGACTCGTCTTCAGGGTTCTTAATTTCGAATGCCTTGATAGCACGCTTCAATTCCAGAGGCTTTACCGAATCGGGGTCAGCTTGGAACTTTTGGACGAACTCCGCCTTGATAAAGTCGGGGCTCACAGTAACAGGCTTGGTCTTGTCTTTCTTCACCTTAACTTTCGAAGGGTCGTGGTTGGTAATCATTTCGATGAGCTGTTTCTTGCTCTTACCAGTGACCCCCCGGATGTTGAGGCGCTTGCACTCTTCCTTAAGCTCAGGCACAGTCATAGTGGAGACCGACGAGTCCACCTTGACACCCGTGGTGGTAGCAGTAGTACCTAGGGGTCCGAGTAGGTGGAGCATGAAGGCATCCTTGACAGCGTCGTTGGGCCAGTTGAAGGAGTTGATAGCAAGGATGAGAGACATTGTGTGTGTGTGTTGGTAGTTATTGTATAATTCTACCCATTATACTGCTCCGTGCTCTAGACAACGTTGCTTGGGTACTTTTTCACATGCGACCGTGCTACCCCCCGGTAGGGTGCGAGTCCAGAAAGTACTACGTTGGAAAAAGACCAAGGCAATGCTACCTAGGACACCTAATCGTATAAGGGTAAAAAACGTACATGCACGATGCCCGTGACCTGCTCCCACTGCGGCACCACTGGCGATGGACGCAAGATCCAGTGGGTCGGTCCACAGCACCAGAGGCGATGCGGTGCTAGGAACCCAGCCGACCCCCTGAGCCTTGCCAAGTGCCAGGTCAGGGTGGAGAGGGCACGATCCCACCTTGCCCGATTCGCATCTCCGGCACCAGCACCAGCTCCGGCACCAGCACCAGCACCAGCACCGCCAGCAGCTCCCTCGCAAACGGAATTCGCTGACCGGGTGCGGATATCGCAGATAGAAAGGGAACAGCAGATGATTCTGAATGAGATTGCGGTTAGGATTGCGGGTCACCAAACGGCGAGAACGGCAAAAACGACTGTGAGAAAGATGATGGAGACGCTCGACGACTACAAGGAGCAAATGCCAGAACAATGCTACCTGGAACTAGCGAATCAGATGAAGAAGGTGTATGATAGTAGCGTGCGTAGTAATGTTTAAAATCACGTAAAAAATGCCTCCTGCAGAACAATTAAGACTAGCCTTTGTGGCACAGCAACAAGTACTGCTCGAGAAAGCAGCACAAGAAGTACTCTGGAACGATGAGAACCAGAATCCGAGTGGAAGGGACCCTAAGGCTGATGAAGCTTCTGCGAAGAAATACTGAAGCCGCTATTAAGCTACAATCGGTAGCCCGCGGATACACTGTGCGTGTATCTGCCGCCTTTAAAAGGCACGTATATAAATAATAAAATGATGTGCCAAAACTGTGGACGACTTGTCCCCCCTCGTTTTTTGAATGTATGGTTTGACCAAGACGGCTCCGGTGTATGTTCCGCAGAGCGTGGAAGGTTCACGGCGGCTAATTGTGCGGCGCACATACAAGAGAATAGGCAGAGAGCTATTGCGCAAGCAACTCTTACTTTACATCCAGTACCGAGTCCAGAATCGCCCGACGAGTCCTTCTCCAGTTATGAACCAGGAGTCAATGACCCCCCGTCTTCGCCACCACCAGAGATTGATTGGGGGTTCGAGGGCTCTAGCTTGGATATACTAAGGTCTATGTTGGAAATAGCCGAGTCCCCGCCTTCGCAAGACAAGAGACGCGAGATTCTGGGAGCGGCGATGCAGAAGCTGGACGATTGCAAGGAACAAATGCCCGAGAGGTGCTACTTAGATGTAGCGAATGAGTTGAAGAAGGTGTATGATATTTGCTAAATATTTTTAGGCTACGTAATAAGAAAATGTCTACACCACCAAGTTCCCCACGTTTATATAGCATTTACTTTCAGGATGGACCACCCGTTTACCCCCAAACAGCAGAACAGTTGATGGACGCCCTGTCTAATAAGCTAAGGCGGTATGGTGTATCGGAGCGAGTAGTAAAAATACTCCGGGAAGAGGAATTTGATGAGGAAGCGCTGATGTATATAATTGAGAATCCGTATCCTGCCGACATAGAGTTTTGGAATAATATGAAAGTACCCGAAGATGATATGGATGTATTCATACAGCTGTATAGTATTTATTAAATGACGTAATAATCAAAATGGATAGCTTCTGGGGATGCGTTGTACCCAAGCGTCAACCCAAACAAATGAGCAACGAAACTGTGACAAATATCTTGACACGGGAGAAGATACTTGGAATTAAAGATTCTAAGAAATTCATAGCGAACTGGACTCAGGATGAATACGAAAAAAGAGCGACTCGTAAGGATGAGCCTAACGAGGACACTAAAAAGTTGAAGAGGTTATTGGACACATTGTTGATGCCACCTCCTGTGAGTAAATGAACTTAGTTTTTACCGTAATTTTTAATTACGTTAAAATCTGTAATAACTAAAAATGTGTTATTAACAATGAAAAAGGTAACTGTAGAATACTTGATGCCTTATATAAAAAGCGCAGTCGATAAGTTGGGAAATAAGTGGAAGCCTAATCTAGGAGCTTGGGATACAACAGTTAAAATAACGTTAACCTCGTTGTTTAAACATTTGTACATAATGATACTAGCCTACCCAGAGTATGTGGTACACAGAAAGAAATTCAGAGAAACCTTGTACTCCAAAGCCGAATCAATTTTGTCAAAGAGCGAACTCCAAGGAGAAAAAGTACACATCTACGCTAAAAAAGTAAAAGACGCATGCGACAATCTCATGCTTTGGGAAAACCACCTCGGTGTTTACAAAAAACTTAAAATAGCGGGCGTGAAAGAAAAAGTAGCCCAGAAAATAAGCGTGTGGCTATACCCACGGGAATTTATTTATTACGTCTACGATGGTGTATATTTCAGAATAACACAGGGTACACGGATCCTAATTTAGATTATTAGGAACATTTCTTTCGATTCTTTGCGCTATAGAAGCTAAACTTTCCATACCTTGTATGGGAGAACCCGAAAGAATATCAGCAAATATTCTAGCTGTTTGTGAAGCAGCTCTTAGATCTAAACCCACAGGTTCCGTACCACCTTGTGTTTCGGGAAGTAAATTGTACCTGCAAGTCGGACAAGTGGAATGAAGTAGAAGCCATTCCTTAAGAGCAGCTGGTGTAAAAATGTGACCACATCCGTTTATTTTAATAACTGGTGTGGTGTCTTGAAGTTGCGTCCAAGAAATGGGGCATCGTGTTTCTGAGTTATCTTCTCTTAGCTGTAAAAATGTACCTTCTGTTGTATAGAGTGGTATTTGTTCCGGTGTCATGCCATTTTCATTGACAAGTTCTTCTACGGGAGTGTTAAAATCGTCCATTCTGAATCTGGTTACTGTTCTTCTGGTTCTTATCGGACTGTGCGCCTCTCTCACTGGTTGCGAAGTCCGTATCCGGTATCTGTTTAAGATAGTGTTATAAAATCTAACAACTTGGGCGTTAGTTTCTACTATATTTCTGTGAGAATTTAGAATATCTCTTACGGAGTCTACCATAGCATTAATATCTAGATCGGGCTCCATTTAATTAATTACATCAACGAATTTAAATCCGTGTTAATAAACAAATGAGGGTAGCATTTATTGTTGGTCCTGCCGGAAAAGCTTATATTGACACTTACAACGACACTTTTAAAATAACCAACTCCAGACCGTGGTTAAAAGACGTTCCTAGGTCTTTACTAGTAAATGAGAATGGAACCAAGAAACTCCCTAGGGAATATGTCAGAATAGACCATGCGGTGGCTTACTGCATAAAGTATTTTTTGAGAAAATCCAAGACTATTAAGTTTTTGATAGTACCAGCCGATAAGGTAGACGGTTCTTTGATCCGAACCAGTGATTTTATTTTTTGGCATTTTTATGACAAATTGGTGAGACCGGCTCCCGCAGCTTTGTCTTACAAGAGAGAACCTAATGGAAAATACCAGAAATTGATAGATTCCGGGGGTTCTAAGATGTTTCCACCAATAAAGTACCAGCATATGGTTTACGACAAGTGTGCTTATTATAAATTCTTCGAAAAGAATGGTATAAATACAGCACCAACTATATGCTTAACTAGGAAGCAGTGGGTTAAGTCTCCCAAAAAGTCAGTAGAACTCGTTTGGGCTAAATCTCAAATCTGGAAACAAACTTTTGGAAAACCGGTTCACGGTACTGACAGCGGAGATGTAGGTCGCCCGTGGGATCTAGATACACGAAGTAAGGTAGAAGAATATATAAGAAACGTTTTTAGTAATCCAAATAGATACCCATCCATAGTTTTCCAGAAATTTATGAAAGATTTCGAGTTAACTTTTCCTCAGATAAGGATGTACTACCTTGGCAATACTTATCAGTATTCTGTTGTTGAATGGAAAACCCCGTTACCTAATGGCACTTCCCGTTTGGCAGATGCTCGTGACGCCGACTTTATTAGAAAGGCTAAGCGTTTTGCCTCAAAGGTTCTAAAAACAGTGGAGCCTTTTTACAAAGGTTCCCCTAAGTTTTTGACTAGAATAGATGTAGGTTGCTGTATCAAAGACGGAATAATAACGAACCCCAACCTATTTTTGAACGAACTAGAAGTGCTTGCCGGGTTATACCTTTTTTATGACGGAGAAAGGCGACAGTCATTCGACGTTAAGATGGCTAAACAAGCTATCAAAGTTATAAACTACCACAAAAAAAATATAGCCACTAAGTAAATGTTGAAAGTAAACAGGAAGATTCTCCTAATCTGCTGCATAATTATAATCGTGTCTTCAGTATTGTGCCACTGTATCAAAAAAGAGCGCTTTACAGAAGAGCCGCAGCCTTCTTTGACGCCACAGCCTTCTTTGACGCCGCAGCCTTCATTAACGCCGCAGACTTCATTAACGCCGCAGCCTTCTTTTACGCCTCTGCCTGTGATGGAACTACCTTTCGAGATTGGGGGTGTAAGTAAATTTGGTGATACATTAGCTTTGGTGAGAGAAGACGGCGATAACTGCGAAATTAAGTTAGGGTTGCGTGATGTTAGAGAAATAATGGAAACTTCGTCCGGTTTAAGAAGGGACCTTTCAAAAATGGGAGAAATAATGACTAAGAATTTTGGCGATGATCCTAAGCGTCTCACTAAGTTGTTTGTTGATTTACAGAATAATATTGATGATTATCAAAAGAAAGTTGAAGAGGACCGTTCTAGATACCGAAATAAAATGAGTTTGAAATTTAAAATGGATAAAAGTACCGGGCATCTTTTGTCTCTCCCACCGGAACAAGGCGGATGTAAAGATAATACAGTGGGTATAGTTCACTCTAAGATTAAGAAAAGTTCTCACGACCATGACTCTTTTGCTGTATTTCCCAGTGTTATGTCTGGAGATTATGCTCCAGTAAAAGTTTCTACAAACAAAGAATTCTTGACGATTACAGGGAAAGACAATAGACTATTCAGTTTGAAACTGATTACTATGAGAAATGAAAAACAAAAAACTGCTTACGATATAGATTACGACTCTGTGCCATCTTCAATTGGTGAAGATCTGTCAGCTCCGCCATATTGTTTGAAAAAATGGAAAGGTAGTGATTCTCTAAATTCTCTCGTAAATAAAGAATACTCTATGTACATCTATTATATTAAAGACGCTTTATATAAAATCCAGAAAAGAATAGCGGTTTTAACCGGAACTTTTCCGAAGACTGAGACCCAAAAACGATTATTTTCCGCACAAATTTCCGATATGCCCGAAACTTCCGAGGAGAGAGACATATTCGTTAGAAAAATAAACGCAGAAGCAGCCGGAGCAATGGAACGCGCACTCGCCGCCGCCGAAGAATATAAAGCAGCTATCCAAATGCACGAAGAAGCCACGAGACTAGCACTGGATGCTTTAACAGCTAAAACTAGCAGCGAGAATGAACTAGTACGTAAAAAGGAGGCTTTAGAAGATTTAAAGGTGAGAATAACTAATAACAAGAATGACTTGTCTAAAAATAATATAAGTAAGAGCAACTTGTCTTCTTCCATCGATAAGTTAAAACAAAAAATCCAGCAAAACGAAGAAAAATCAAAAGACCTGTTCCTAAAAGCAAAAGAGGCGGTTAAAAACGGTGTGACCACCGAGAGTCAACTCGTCGCTAAGAAATTACAGGAAGAATCTAACAAATTGGCAAATGATACCACAAACTATAAAAAAAAACTTAAGATATTTCTAACACAAGAAACAGACATAGATATCGAAATAAAATCAATAGAAACCAAAATAGAAAACGCCGAACCCGAACTTAATGTATTAAAAGAACGTGTAAACGACGCCACCGTAACTCACGAAACACGAACCGCCCTTATGGAAAGTACCACCAACACAGCCAATAATTTGAGGAAAAAAATAGAACCCGCCAAGTTAGCAGCCGACCAGATGAAGATTTTAGCTAAACAAGTAGAAAAAGAGACCAAGGAGAAGTTAGCAGAATACGATAAGAAGATGGAAATAAAAAGAAAACAGGACATAGAAAAAATAGACAAACAGTATGCCGCAGACCAAGCCGCTGAATCTAGAGCTAGACAGGAGAGACTAGCGGAGGAAGCTAAGATTAAGACAAGGGCTGCTGAAAAAATAGACAAAGCTACGCGGGAACTCTTAGTTAAAGCGTCTAAGCAGATTGATGCACAAAGAGAATCTGCTGCTAAATTAGAAGAGGAAATTGACGGACTGGTCAATACTTTCCATAATAAGGAATCGTTTTCTCAGCATAGTGAAATTACTCCTCGTGAGGCGCAGTTTTTAAAGTACTACCAATAAAGAGGGCAAACTATATAAAAAAATATATTTTGACTTATTATAAATGGTTAGTTGGTTTAATTTTGAAAATTATAGAAAACAGAAGTGCTGCAAGGAAGTCAGGGATTTTGTTGGCTGCTTAGCCTTTTATCAAGAATCTGTGACTGAGCAAAATGAGATGTGTAGACAGTATCAACAGGATCTAGCTACCTGTATGGACAAGTTTATACCGCGTGTCGTTAAGAAAAATGAGCAAGTGGATTCTCAAAAGTTTGAATTTGGAAATCAAAGTCAGAAACCCGGGACCGATTGGAGTAAACCATCATCTTCCGGATTTCATCTCGGCTAATAGTAATTATACCGCAATCTATATCAGCGATACCTATACCAATAGCAAACTTGCCTTTCGTAAAAGGCTGTATTGCCATCGGGAAACAAATAGTGCTAAAGTAGTTTACATCCGGACACTGCGGTAAGTATGCGGGAGAAAACTGTCCGATAGACAGTGTTTTCTTGTTTACAGTGTAGAAAAATGAGAAATATACCAGGGTATCGTGCATGTGTCTGCTGTATTTGAACCATTCAGCGGGCTCTACACTCGGTATTCCCAACATTATTCTAAGAAGATTCATAAATTTACCGAGTTTAGTGTTTCTGAGGCTTCCCTTATTAGTTAGGTCAAGTTTCTTGTAATCTACCTTAATTCTTCCAATTCCGATCCAGTGGTCTTTGTCAAAATCCACTAGAGGGGTAGTTACCGCTATACCATTTGCAGCAACGGGCGGAAGAACCTTTCCGTACAATGTTTGTAGTTTCATGAAAAAATCACTCCTCGGCGCAATTTTCCAGTTGCAATAGTCCTTACGCTCACCACCTTCAATGTGGTCGCTCTCCAAGAATTTCATCTGTGGGATAAAACTGTAATGTATAAGTCGCTTCTTTTGTTGCGGTAAAACAATCGACCAATTCTTCTCAAAACGGGTGTGCTTGTCACGACACAATATACGAGGCTCTCCTAAACTTTGAATTCCGTTCTTTGTTATCTTAATAGGATGGGTTTCCATAGTTATACACAAACCTTGTCCCGGATACTTATAACAGTTTTCTAGAGCAGGATTTGTATCAGGATACCACCCTTTCTTAGTATACCTGTTATAAATAAGATGGAAGTCGTCCCTCCAAAATACAAGTCGTGCATCTAGTACGTGCGTAGTTTCGTGAACTGGTACCATGTCATTCTTAACCTTGACCTTACCGTCTTCGTAAACCTTTATGACACAGAAACCCACGCCGTCCCAGCACGAGTTCCAGTTTGTGTCCCACATCGATAATTTATGCGGAGGTTCTCTGGGTTCCTTGGGTCTTGCACCCTTAGAAGAACAGGGTAGGGTAGCTCTGTAACACATTAAGTATTCGCAGTAGTTTTTCCTCTGTTTGAGAAGGGAAATACTGTTGTTGTATTTTATAAGACCGGTTCTTTTCGATTTAGCAACCTTCTGTATGTCTTTCATGTTCCACCCCTCTATTTTAGACACCCTCGACATATTGTTTTTAGGCGCCTTAAACTTGGCAGGCATATCTTTGTGCGGTATGCTGATGAAACGCATATTTTAATAGTAGTCTAGAGTTTTTTTTTCTGGGTCTTCTTTTTACCCATCGCCACTAAGTACTTAGTACCATCCGAGCGCCGTCTTATTTCAGGTCCTGCGGGTGCTGCGGGTGCTACGGGTCCCGAACTTCGAACGGGGTTTCTTCTTACTGCTCCGGGTCTTGTTGGCGTCATCTCTACCTCACGCTCTTCCTGGGCAGGTTGCGCCCGCCCCACCAGCATAGGGTTCTGCTGGAAATCGGCTGCAAATTCTTCTTCTTGAGCCGACGAAAACTCCTCGTCGTCTCCTCCGTCTAATGGCAACGACGACGACTGACGGGCGAGTCCAGCCGGAACACCGGTCTCCCCTGTTTCTGTGAGTAATCCGGACTCGGATTCGGTTGCTTTAGGAATAAATGCTACAGCGATCATACCAACTGTTGGTGCCATGGCAACGTACATAGAGCTAGCAAACGCCCAACCGTAATCGGTGAAGTCCCAGTATTTTTCGTCCATGTCGTCTGTGCCCCAGTCTTTAGCTCTTCGGAAAGTTGCTACTAACATAAATATTAACATAAGTACGCAAGTTATCGCTACAGCTATAATGGAGTCCGGAACAACTGTCTTAATTCCTCTTCTCGTTACCATAAACAGGAATAGAGCAAACTGCAATAAGTAGAAAACGAGGGTCGTACCGGAAAATAAATACTTAAACTCATTTTTATCAAATCCTAACCAAGTTAACTTAGCCTTCAGCCCAAATAAAGCGGGAAATATCGAGTTAATAATAGGGAAAATAGTAGCTCCAAAAAAACTAGCTCCTCCTAGAGCCGCATTCTTCTTAAAACGTGGAGACAATGTCATCTTCCTTCTAGCAACAGCGGGAGCCGCTCCTCCCGCCGCAGGAGCTTCTACACTCTCTATATCGCCGTCTCCTACAGGAGTCTGGGCGGCGCCCATACAGTTGGAAGTGTATTTAGGGAATACAACAAAATAAGGGTAGAAAAATGACCAAACCATACTGGAAACCAGTATCAAAGCCCCCACGGTCGATTCCACCCAAGAGTATTCTTTGTCTCCCATCATCGAACCCAAACCCATTCCCATAACAGTGCTGAAAACGACGGTTACGACCTTGTAGAATGCGGGCCATGCTAACTGTCTTTTAAGTCTTTCGTTGGTAATTTTGGAACTAAGATCTCTACCCTGTACCGCCTTACCTCCCGCAAGTACTACGCCCATTCCTAGGATAAGACCGGTTAGGGCTCCAAAGTATCCGTGCTTGGTGGCACTTCCTGTGAAGAGGATATCTTCCTTCTCCTGTTCTACACCGACCTTCGCTTCGAACAGCTGCTGTTTGAGTTCGGTCACCTTTTCCGATATTATGTCGTTGAACCACTTTTTGTAAAGGTCATCGTTAGCGGTTGTCCCTAAATTGGTGGTATCCGCCTTGATGTAGTTGAAAAATCTGTCAACTTCCGATACAAGTTCAACGTTATTCTGATCCATCTTGAAAATAGACATCGGAACATCAGCATTACCAGTGGTTAGATGGTAGTTGATGAACGGCAGATAACTAGGCGGGACAACATTGCCCGCCGCTCCGGAAGCTTGGATTCTGGTGAGATCCTTTAATCCAGTTATAATTGCGTCAGAATCAGTGTCAAATGTGGTGTTATCCGTTCTCAGAACAGTTCCTGGAAGTCCGTTAGTTATTGCTTCTTTAGCGCCCCCAACACCCGATTTGTACGCTTGGAAATTCTCGTTAACAAGCTTCATCCTCATAATGTTAGAATAGATGTAGAAAGGGATACCGAATTTAGATTCCCACTTCATTGCAAACTTTGCCAGCATAGTTTTATCATAATTCTCTACCCGGAAATCCTCGGTGAGATTATCGTGTTTTTTCACATAAACTTCGGCATCTTCCATATTTCTCCACCCATTCTTGGTGACCCGTCCATTTATGTTAAGGGGGTATTCATCGCTACTACTGTCCCAGAAGTAACTCTCTTCTAAATAAAATCTATAAGTCCCCGCAGTACTATTCGATATAAAACTGTCCGCTACAAGGTTTGTGTTAGATATCTCAAGAATATCGCCAATTCTGTAACCAGAACCTACATTAACAATAGTAACAGACTCCACAGCATCCTGCGAATCAAATTTGAAAGTCACCGTGGCACCACTCCCACTGCCATTAGTACCAGTAACAGAGACTTCGGCGGATGTTTCAGCTGAACCAGTGTTTTCCGGCGTTATCTGTCCTGCATCATCGCCCGACTTGTTTTCTCTTGGGTCAAATGTTACATCTTGAAGAGTGCTAATATCACCAGAAACGGGTAGAACGTTCTCCTGTCTGATATAAGTCTTCATCTGGCGCCTGTAGGCTTCAAACTGTT
>MDTG01382906.1_pt1 | contig 21371 bp, 16 predicted proteins | sample 811421 | NCBI WGS metagenome assembly MDTG01 (sample SAMN05326645, study PRJNA326480) | marine metagenome | isolation source: seawater | place: Pacific Ocean: South East | collected 2011 | reverse complement strand
ATATATCAAATTCACAAGATAGTCAATTTAAAATAACAACAAGGGTTAGTGATAAAGTAGGAAATAATACCGAACACATAACTACCTTTACTGTTAATGCTGTCGAACCGGACTTCCAGTTGACATCCACGGATATCAAATCGAATGGTAAAGCGATCATAAATGCGAGTTCAAATGTATCGGGTGAAATTACATTATCCAATACTAACTTGGGTATGTCTGTTAACTCCGTAAATGTTGGTAGTGATCAGACATTTGAAATAACAAAAGCAGATAATAGTGACTTGGATAATGGTAATTATACTACGGCCGTTATTTTCACAGATGACAATGGTAATGAAAAATCTATCGATATTACTATTGATGTCAACAAAGTCGCAGTAGGAATTGTTAACCCAACCGATACCACTATTTTTGGCGGTGACGGCAAACTATCGTTATTAGAAAAACAAGGTAGTTATTCTTTAACAGTTACATTATCTAACAGTAACGCACACGGCGGAACCGCAAAACTCGTAACCGATATTGCTGGCGCAACAGAGGTAACTGGAACAATAACTAACGATACAGTAGTGTTTAATATACCTGAAAACCAGTTTCCAGAAACAGATGACGCCAATCAACGTAAGGTTACCATAACCATTCCAGTAGATATATATGGCAACCCAGAAGTACAAGTTGATATTGGATATTATACCGACTTCGTAACGGATCCACCACAATTTACATTAAAAGGTATTTCATGGCACCAAGAGAATTATACTGGTGATTGGATGATGATAAAAACAGAAGAAACAGCACCAACCATTTATTTCGATATTTCATACGCAACAGATTTTCAGGATTCTGGCGGCAGTCACATTAATATTCTTACTACAGAAAATCTTGTTGGAGATGTTGGTGGTACTCTAGTTTATAGTGGTGCCGATGGAGGCGGCTTGGGTGATGCTAAAGGTGAATTGAGTATCAGTCTTAGTGCTCTTCCAACTAGTATTTCAAAGGTATTGGATATCGATCTGTATGGTCATTCTGGAGACCAAGGAATTGCGTTTACTTCAGAAAACAGTAAAGGGGAAGAATGGCCATCATCGGTTATTACTACACTTGACCAAGGTATTCAAGGCAATAATAGTGTAAATGAAAACGCTTTTAAGAAAATAACATATGTAGATACCACAATAACGAATGGTGATATCGGTATTACCTTTTCACCCGATCAATTAACAACTAATACTACAGAAACTACTGTCACGGTTAATGTAAATAATAGTAAAAGTTTAGTTAGCAATCTAGTATCAAGTGATTTTAGTATAGTAGGAATGGATGCGAATTATTCAGGTTCAATATCAGACTTTACTACGACAGACGATTATAAATCATATAGTTTCAAATATACGTTAAGTTACAATGACAGTACGGACGAACAATTTGTCGAAATTACTGATAGTGCCCATAGCGATAATGTTTCGCCCGGTATTAATATTGCTAAAAATGTAAAAAACCACGTAAGAACAAATAGAGACAATACACGACAAGGTAACGCTAGCGATATAAATGTTTCGAATACATTCTTAGCTGATTTAAAACCGCTTAAAATAATTGATATGGTGTCTAATAGCGAAGGTAATATCGAGGTAAGATTTAATAAAAGAGTCGAAAATCGCACAACATTGAATAACTTTGAAGTAAATCCAAACAGTAACATAAATGGTATAACTGGTCAACCCACAATGATCATCACAAACGTAGAAGAACATCCTAGTTACCTGAATGTAATAGTACTTGTATTGGAGAATAAAATACGCCTAGGCGATCAGAATATAATAGTTGAATTAAAAGAAGGGCACAACATAGTAGATTTAGTCGGAAATTCAATAACGGTGCCAAAAGTAGCAGGCAACGATTATTATTTCTTTGATGTCAATACAGCAACAACAGGCGTAACAACCAGTAACTTTTCAGCGGCAAATGTTATAGTAGAAATTCATCAATCAACACAATGGATGACTAATGGTAATACGGGTTTTGAAGGCAGCTCTCATGATACTTATAAAAAAAATAGCATGAGTGCTACTATTGCTAAAGTTAATGATGTGAATACTTACATAGCCGATGTAAATAATAGAGCAGCATGGGCATCAGAAGAATTAATTGACTGGTCATACAGTGGTAATGAAACCACTACATTCGAAATAGAATTATACAAAGGGGATACATTGAATTTTCTACTTGGTGGTGAGAGAGCAAAAGCAAAGTTCAATCATCCGGTATGGCAGACCCATACTGGGTACAATATTGCCTATTCAGTACATTACCTTGGGGGATGGACGTCGGGGCATTACGACAGTAATCAATGGCGAGGTGGTAATATAGTTTTTAAGCACAAAGAAGATGGTACAGTATTTTACATCTACAACCATGATGGTGAAAGAGGATCTCATCGTTACATTTATGGTCCAGAGAAAGGAAAAAATGGAACAGAAGAGGGTGGAACGGAAAATATATACGGATCATGGGGCAACGATTGGAGTCAAGGTTCTATGATTAACTTTGGTGTTGCTACTGGACTTACAGATGCTTCTAAAGGTAATCTAGTTTGGCGTGGCGGTGCCGACGGTGATAACAATGCAGCGAATAGAGAGGCATATTTCTTCGGCGATAGTGCAACAGAACTAAGTCATCTTATCAAGAATCATCTTCCTTATCATTATGTTGCTTTTAATATGACATTCGACACACTCGATGAAACTTTCTTAAACCCAGAAAGTGGAAGTATCTCACAGTCAGTCAAAGATGGGTTTGATAGGTTACCAACAGAGCCTAGTTACCCCCACACTGTAACATACAACAATACTACTTCCGTATCAGCAGGGGACATTCCGATTAGTTTTACAATCATGCGTGATGGTCGAACAACCGAGATAACAGAAATTACAGCACCTGGTTCATCTGATTACGCTGTTACAAATGATAATTCCACTTTACAGTATACCGGTGCTACAGGAGATATTGATATAACATTTACCTTCAAATACAAGATAATAGAACGCAGAGTAAGTGGTACCCCAATGTTATATCATGGTCAAGAATACGAGGCAACTCATACACAAACTTTTACCATTAATTAAGGAGAATATGATATTTGAACTACGATAGATGGTGGTGACAAATAAATGGTGTAATTATCGTGATAAAACAATAAATACAAAATAATAATATTATCTAAAATTAAAATAATATTATTTGTAAAATTAATTAAATTTAAGTATATATATAAATGGTAAATTTTTACATTAAAATAAATGCTTCACATGAGATCGATACACTCGAACCAGAGCTTGATTTATTGGTACCTGGTGGTCCATTCGATGCGTCTGCCGCAAATGTACTGTTTGATATAAATTTAACAGAAAGTCAGGCCAGGATTTTTCAATTCAAGTTAATGAATTCTACAGCAGATTCCGTAACGAATCTTTCTGACACATTATTTAGATACAAACATGATGCCAATAATTTCATAAATTGGCCTATATTTATAAATCATTGGCACAACTGGCAAGATAAAAAATTACTGGACAACAACAAAAGAACAGACCAAGCACTCGCGAATCGATTGGTACAAAAATTATTAGGAATCGGATCAACAAACATCGGTATATCATACGATACCATTTTTTCAAACCCGATTGATATACTAGCTAATTGTGGCACTGCTATCAACGACGGACTACGTAATATAAGGGTCAAATTAAATTCAGCCGCAAATACTTTAGGAATCAATGGAAGTCCTAACGGTACATCAGATGGTTTATCACCATACACTGACCAATCAGGTAACAGCATCCCTGAATATATATTTCAAAAATTATTTTTAGAAAACGACCAAAAAGAAAGATTCAAATACAATAATCTCAAAGACCCAAAACAACACATATCTACAGCAAGTTCTACGACATGTTTCACACAAGACGGATCTTATACTGAATGGGTTGATATACCTATTTTAGCAGGTGATAATTTTTATATTGATTACAACGCAAATGTAAATTTAACACCAGGGCAATTAAATATAACCAGCAACGATTCCGTTGATACGAAGAAAGAACCCTCGCAAAAAAGTGTGGTTCGAATAAACGTAATAAGCAACGATGTTAAAAATGATACTACCGCAACACGAATGAATGCTTTACCCACTACGAACATAACGGACGACGATATCCACACACTATCATCATACAATTATATTCCTACCTCTAATTTTAATGGATATTCAAACTATTACTACGATGAAACAGATGGAAATACATATATTGGTCCGCATAAAGTAGAAAAAGATGGCGTTACTCATTATCCTGTATTTTTTTCAAAATTTGCCGCACAGCAATATACAGATGGTATAACAAATAATACCAAAGCAACAAACATGAATACTAATATTAATCCCAGGTATCAAAATTCAGAGGAAGATAATAACACAAACACAATATCACCATATCATGCGGGCAACAACGATAACAACGAGGTTTCATCTTACTTATCAATTTTATTAACGGTTCAATACAGGGCTTTCTCTATTAGTGGACTCATTGATAATTATTATATTCACAACAATCATTCTAATAACACCGAAAGAATAGACAAATTGACAAGCTTATCCTCGTCGGAAAGTCCATTATCTTGGGATTATGTAGAAAGCATTGTAACGATTGATAGTAATGGATTTGTAGGATTTAGACCAAACCCAAGTGGTTCGACTACTCATAACAGAGTACTCTTCAATAGCAACACGGGAATAGACGCGGGTACAGTAAAATCATTGAGTTTTGTTATAAAATTACCATTTATGGGTGGTATTAAGCAGCACGAAGGAGAAAGTGTTATATTTATATCAAATCCCCAATTGTATGGTGATAATAGTAAAAGCACAACCCAATCGCAATCCGGTATATTTTTTATATCTGATACGGATTCTGAAAAAGCCTATTTTAATTATCATGGTGTCAAAAACCATGGCTCATCGCCACATAATAGTTCATTTAAAGTAATAATCAATAAAGCTGGTGGTACAGAACCGTTTGATATGAGCAATCAATTAATATCACCAACCCAAACTGGACAACACGTTTCAGAAGGCGTTAGTATATGGGCAAAAACCGGTGAAACAGCATTGGATCATTTTGATCATCATAACAAAGCTGGCCTATACCACGTATATATTGAATTTAATAAACCCAATAATATAAATAGTTTTCAATTTTTTAATGGTCATAAAGGTTACCCTAGTTTACCTAGCGGCCACGGGATAGAATATCCAACAATAGATAAATTATTCTTTTTCGATAGAGCATTGACGGAAGCCGAAGTAGAAAGTTTGGCCACTGAAACATAATTTATTTGTAATATGTTATCGAAAGTAATTTAGAAATTTATAAGTATTTCGTAATTACAAATAATACAATAATATTATTTGTAAAATTAATAAAGTTGTTTTATATATATAAAATGGTCAATTTTTATTTAAACATCGATGCGAGTGGTTCTTCTACAGCTTTACCATCTCTTTCATTTATAGAATACATTGATACAATTACTATACTGGATGCGTCCAGTATAAAAGTCGAATTATCACAAGGATTAACTTTGAATAACTTTGATAATCCGAATAATATATTATCACAATTAAAATCTAAAATAACAACTAACTTTGATAATACTATTCGTACATCAACGCTTACAGAAGTAGATGATCGGACAGAGGCAGGTGATAACAAAATTATAATATTTTCGTTTGGTTCGTCTATATTTGAATATGAATTTACATCTAGTTCTTTACCCGATTATTCCGAAGAACGTATTGTAGAAATAACATTTGTATTAGACGAAACTAATGTAGAGAACAATAAAAAGCAATTAATCATAATAAATCTACCATTTGACAAAGTTACATCGACTTACTACGCAACAGACAATTTGGTAGCGAAAGACGTATCATCGAAACCCAGTCAAAGACCCAGTGTAAATACAATAACAATTAAAAACCGTAGTGTTGTAGAAATAACATACAATTGGGGTAACGACAGTATTGAGAATTTATTAAGTAATCCACATCCTTTTTCCAACCATGTATTAACTATACATGATTCCGGAGGAAATCCTGTACAAAACGCATTTTTATCAAGTGTTTCAAAAAATGGAAATGTATTTACATATAATTTTCAACCAGTATTCAAAAATGGATTCAAAATCAATAAGATATCACTTGGTGATATATCATATAAGGAAGAAGGTTGGGTAACTACCACAACAGAAAGTATTGAATTTTTATTTACCGATATTCAAAGCAAACAAACTAATTTACTTGACAATATTGTAGAAGAAATCGCCGGTGTGGATCCTTCGCCCAAAACACTTGCTGAAGTAGAAGTACCTACATCATACTTTACAAATATATTTAAATTTAAATTACAAACAGCAATCCCATTTATACAATCTGAAATATCAAGTGATAATACATTGGATTTTAACATACCCAACGATACTTTGTTCAAATATGATTTCAATGGAAACGATGATTCTAGTTTTAACAATATAGACGATTGGAAATGGTATAATACAAACAATTATTCGCAACAAAATGGTCTGGTTTACGATGGATATCAACCATGGGTAGACGACACAAATTATATAGCAAAAAACATATTCAAAGGAGACCAAGACATAAATTCTGTCTACATCACTGCCGACATCTTTCAAAATGAAGATTCACTTAATACAAATATAAAAAATGGATACGCACATGTAATTGATGTGATAGAAGGTATATTTGATGGAACCAGTTCAGATCATTCGGGAAATAATAATACTACAGGACTTACTCAAGATGAAAACGATACGATATTATTAGATTCATACAATGCTGAATCCGGCAACATACCAGCATTTTTATTAAAACAAATCTTAAAAGATACCAATTCATTTCATAGATTAAATGATAGTTCAAACTCCAAAACGAATACAACGGATTGGATTAGTATTCCATTGGAACCAGGTGATAAACTAATAATAGATTTTAAGTTAAAAATAAAATACAAAGATCCATTCACCCATCAAATTCAAGATGGTAATAGCAATGGTAGTCGCAATTTAGATAACAATACCGATGATGATAAATACTTAGTAATTAAATTAATATAATTGGTATCATATTCCGTTAATTAATATATTCAAATAATTAATATATTAATATTTATTCAACTATTATAATATATATGGCATTATCCTTTACCTTTTCCGAAGATCCAGAAAAGGCTATTTATGCGGATGCTTTTGGTACGATGGATATATCATTATCCCATATAAATGAGTGTTTCAAATTTAGACCAACCGATACCGATACATATAAATTATTAAACGACCCTTGTTGTTGTTGTGCGTGTTGTACACCTTCATTTTGCGCGTGTACAACTTATTATGTAGATGGTGATAAATTAGGCAATGGTGTTGTACATAATACAACCGGTACACAAATTGTTTCGCAAAAACATAACGAAGATCTTTCATTCAGTAACATTGTTGTTAAAAAGGGGGGATACAAAGATGATAAACCTATATACGAAGATATGTTATATCATTATTCCAATTTATTGTTTAATTCGCCAAATGCCTATAATATATTTTCAAATGAAAACGATATAGTACAGGGATTTATGGACATGGATACTACATTGAATACTAGTTTACGTAATATAATGAATAGTAGTTATTTAGAATACGGTACACTATTATTGCCTTATACAAACAACGAACAGAATAACTTGAATATGTCACGAAAAATGTTAAAAACAATATATGATTTTGCCCCTGAGAGGCTAGATGATTTAACAAATTGCGAAATGTACGGAGTAAACGCAAAAGATCTAGATCTTTATAATATCGATAATAATACGTCCCTATGGTTGAATATCCCTTTAAAAATAGGGGATTCTATCGTATTCAAAATATATTACGAAACGCCCCCGGGGATGGCTGACGTTTTAGGTAGCACGCCTATAGAACTAGATTGGCGAAAACAATATATATATGACTCAACGTATATTAATGAACAAGTCTATAACAGTATTGATAAAAACGACGATATGATGATAGATTACAATGAATGGTCTTTATGGCAAAGTAAACAATTATCTACCTATGGTAGTAGATCTTATTTGATTGAATTAAAAATAACATCTTTATAATTTTTATTTTTTTATATAAAAGAAAAAGATGAATAAAGATACCCACGAATTGGATATTAAATCTTATACACATAAAGAATTATTAATATTATTTGACTTGAACGAATTATCATCCTTACAAGAAATACATGAATCATATTATAATAAACAAAAAATTATCAAAAAAATAACAGATGAAAAAGAAAGGACCAATATTCAAACGTTTTTCAAACAAGCATACGATAATATATTATTAACATTTAGAAATAATGAAGAAAAATTGAATAAAAATCATTTTTTAGATAATCCTACACACAAAAATACAATATTAAGAAAGGATACTACTATATCAAACATACCTATAAAAGAAAATCAGGAAATCATTAATAACGTATATAATAATAACTTTCCAAAAGGTGTTATAAATCCTATTAAAAAAAAAGAAATAACCACCTTGATTTCATTGGATAGTATATTTAGAAAGAATTACAATATTACAAATAGTACAAATTATATGGTAGATCTTCCAGAACCTGTAAATAATGTTATTAGTATGGAATTGGTATCTTTGGAATTCCCGAATATAATGTATTATATATCTGAAAAATCAAAAACGAACAAAATATCCTTTCATGTAAAATTAATAGATGTAAGTGGTATGGCAAATTCAACCATATTGGAATCATCCTTTGACATAGTGATACCAGATACAACTAGTAGTATATCGGATTTAACCGTACACTTTAACAATAGATTCAACGAACGAGGAAATAAAAAATTCACAGATATTAATCCTGAATCATTTATCGGAGCATTATTACACGCGGAACATGATACCTTTCAAAACAAACTAATAATTAGAAGGAAAAAATTTTCAGAATGGATAGCTACATCAAAGAATGCTAGCGGAATATATGATGACCTACAACAATACGACGTATACGCCCCAAATAAAGACAATATAATAAATTCTGAAGTATTCAAAAATACACTAATAAATTTTACCAAACTAGATAAAAAAGAAACAGAATCAAGAAGACAATACATGGAACTTTCTATTGATTTTAATCCATATAACATACCGCAAAAAAAATCACTCGCTTGGAAAATGGGGTTTAGGAAAGATACAAAAACAAGTGTTAATTATTATCCACCAACGGTATTAAAACACAAACCAAACGATACTTATTATCTTTACATGACGCCTGAAGCTAGTTATGGAGAAAACATAGACGAATATTTCTTTTTGTATATTGATGATTTTGTAGGAAACCATAACGAAAGTATCATAGTTCAAAGTGATAACAATTACATGAAACAAAATATTTTAGCAAGAATACAACGACGCAATCAAAATATGTTTGAAACGAACAATGATAACAATAATGATTTTATTTTCAAAAAGAGAGAATATTTTGGTCCAGTAAATATTAAAAAACTAAAAATTAAATTATTGGATAAATTTGGTGAAGAGTTAGAATTGAATAATGTAGACTATTCTCTAGCATTAAAATTTACACAATTATACAATAACATATAATTACACAATAATATATGATTATTAATTATAATTATATATTATTATGGGAGACTCGATTGAAGTCAACTTAAATACGTCTAATAATTTCACATCAGATACAATTGATAAATTCCAGGATGCGGTTGCGAATATCAGTCTTAATACAAGTGAAGTAAAAGATTTAGGAGATGATATTGTTGCGAACTCAAACATTATGACACAAATACTGAATCAAATTCAATCTAGAGACATATACGATATTAATCAATTGGTGGAACAATTAAAAACAAATGAAAACAACCAATTTACGTTAAACGAAAACATAAAAACATCATTCGCCAATATCGAGTTATACATGAATGAAATGAAGATCAATAACAATAATTTGTTCGCAAATATTGTAAAATTAACGAACAATGATATATCCGCAACAGATTTATTCTCAAAAATAATAGATAACCAAGAATCATTAAGAACCAATAACAACGAAATACTTAACAAAATAATAGACTATGACAATTCCATGAATACTTTGATAACAAATAATAGTTTAAATTTATCGAACCAGTTAACACAACAACAAACAGATTTGACAACGTTAATAATAAATGAATTACCCAAACAATTTGTAGATGTACTATCCGCACAATCTGTATTAGAAGACAAAATTGTAGACGTTCAATTGGCTCAAAATCAATTGAATGTTGAACATGTAAAAATAACATCCGATATTCTATTATATACATACAATACAGATTTATCCATAAATCAAATACTGGATAAGTTATACGATAGCAATATCAATTCTGGTGGAGATCTAACCACATTGTTAAATTCTATGAATACAAATTACAATTCACTGTTTCAATCCATTCACAACAACGATGTTTCGATGAATAATTTAATTATAAAATTAGATGAAAACTTTAATAATATAGTGTCAAATTTAAATCAAACAGACTTATCCATAAACAATACAATGGATACGATAAATGTACGGTATGTTGATATAGTAAATAAAATCATCGACAACGACGTATCAAATAATAACTCTCACAATAATCTATTTAATAAATTAATAGAGAATGATATGTCTTTCAATACATTATCTACTAGCATTGTTAACGTAGTTGATAAAATGGTAGATAATGATAATTCTATGAATGTTATAACTGAAAATATAGTAAATGTGGTTGAAAAGTTAACGGACAATGATATATCGCTGAATTCAATAATCAACAAAACACTGGATAATCAAAGGGCAATAAATGATACAAATGACAAATTAACACAAATAGATGCGTCATTTACATCGTTAATACCTACTTTTAACTCTGCTCTAAATAGTTTAACGAATTCAAGCAACAACACAGCTGCTTCCGTAACAACCGCATCTACTGCCCTCGAAACATTACTTAAAACCATTGATGAAAATACAAATTCAACGCAACAAGAAAACCAAAAGACACAACAATTATTGGTTGAATATATTGGCAAACACATTGTCATACCGCTTTTTGAACAACGAGTCAATGATATTACCGCTCAAAATTATGGTGATCTTGAAAATATAGTATTGGTTCATTTAAATACCGCATTGTATAAATATAGAATTGGTGATTTCGAAGGATTAAAACTAGTATTTAATAAGACCATAAAGGATGAATACACCATGAATATCCATAATCTTAAAAAAACAGCATTTGTTCGATATATGAGCACAACACCAGGTGCCCACGCCATTAGTGACTTGAACGTTCATGCCAGGAGTCATTATAAAACCTTTAAAAAATATATCACAAATATATACCGTAGTTTGGATGGTCTTGAAAAATCCATCGTATTATACGATGAGTTCAAGAATCTAGAAGGTATTAATGAATTGAACAAAATCAAAGCCGATATTCTTGATGATCCCGACAAACTAAAAGAATACATAAGAGATTTAAACAAAAAAAATCAAGCTCCAGCACTGTTTGATGTATCCGGTTCGTCTACGGCTGCTCCTACCGTAAAACCCCAATATATTGAATACATTAAACGTTATGGTGTACCCGATAAAGGTATTTTTGATTCACAAAAAATGGCGGATATTATTGTTGAATTAACGTCGAGTGGTGTTATGAACCCTCTACCTCAATATCCCGTTGAACCACCTTATTCAACATCAGAACCAAATACAACTTCATCATCATCGGACGGACATACTTCAGAAGTCACAGCAACTACATCCGACACAGCCACAGCAACAGATACGGCCACAGGAACAGATACAGACACTGGATATGATTCACAGGGGTTACCTTTGACAGCTACTGGTACAGACACGGCGACAGCGAGTGATACAGACACAGGTAATGATTGGCCCGATAGTGATGATTTTTCTGAATTTTCTGAATCGGATTCAGATGATTCAGATGGTGACGCACGACAAACGTATGATGATTATCTTGCCAACTGGATCAAAGACTACAGTGGAAACAATGTAGATGCTAGTGGAAACACCACAGGAGATCCTAATATTCATTTCCATGTACATGAACATGATCCAAATGACACCCACACTCACACCCACGATTAATTTATGCTAATTTATTATTATTCACAAAAATAATAATAAATAGAATCAAATATTATACACTTTTTCTTTACAATATTCACATTCACAATTGGGACAATATGTATCGTCGTCCCTTCTAGATGTATGTTGGTTATTATATACTTGTTTATACAATTTGCGATTCCTGGAATTTTCGTAATATTTCATTGGTGTGGATACAACTTTATTAAGTTTGGATAATACATTTGCCATAATTATATATTATATTTATATATTGTAATTTTAACACATATCATTTTTATTTAAAAATACATTATTTGCTAATTTTTTTAATATTATATTTTTATTTTTTTTCTCTTCCATCATGTTTATTGGTCCAATAACATTGCTTAATATTTGTTGTTGAGTCTCCAATTGAGTTTTATTGTTAATCCAATCAGGGTTTTCATTTTCCCATTCACTTAATTTTTTTACATGTTTTACTTTTACAACATTTACAGCGTGGTCTATTTTTGTATTCGACCCCTTTTCCCATTTATCATTATCTTTTACATAAAAATTTTTGCGTTTAATATCAACACAATGTATGGGTCTTTCGACCGTAGATAAATCATTTAGATTTTTTATTAATATGTCACTTATACCTTCAGCAAACGTTTTATCCTTCAAATTGAATAAATCATCCATACCTATCTCAATATTCTTAACAAAATCATTTAAATTCAAAGCATTTTTACATTTGTCATTCAGAAATACATTTATAGACAAGTTCGCATTTATTGTATTATTATTTATATTCGTATAATTATTCGTAATATTGTTTATAACAACACCGTCCGATTCATCGACCACATTTTTGAAACAACATGTTTTTTTATGCTTCCATAATCCAGACCGTGTATCATAACATTTACCGCATACCATACACTCAAAACCTTTATTCCCAAGATGTTTTTTTGATTTGAAATGGCGGTTAAAATTTTGTTTAAAATTCGTCGAATAATTGCATTTTTTACACGAATATTTGTTCATACAGATATATGGCAAAATTATTTTAAATTTTTTTAAAAAACCATTTAATTTCTAAAGCTTGCCTAATCGTTTTGTTTCCAGTTGAAAAAAAAACGATTAGGCAACGTTTTCAGGTGTGGTTGTGGTGACTAGCGTTATAATTATTCCATTGGTTTATTACCAACATCGTGCGGAAACGTTTTTTAAAACCAATTTTTAAGAAAAAGTTATGGTAACAAGCAATTGATGTCACATAATAATCACCCCATTTATCGTAAGATAAAATAATTTATTTTTTAAGCAAAAAAGTCGATATTTTGACTCAAAACTAATCGTTTTTTTGACAATTTTGGTAATTTTGGAAACGCTTTTTGTGTTTCATGGTAAGGGAAAATTACGGTGCTTTTTTTTAAAAACATCACCAATTACCGTAACCTCAATTTAAGATTACTAGTGAAATTATCGTGCGAATCGTTTTTTTTTTATTTGGAAACATTTTTTTTTTCCAAATAAAAAAAAACACAAAAAAAACTCAAAAAAAAAATATTGTAAGACACGAACAAAAAAAAACATCCCGGTTGTACCCTACATGATAGTAGTAATTTCAAAAAATTCATTTTTTTCGCGTTCAAAAAAGTTTGAAATATGTAATTTTGGACAATTTTTTTTGTCCAATTTTATTTTTTTTTCAAAACTTTGTAATTAAAAATTTTACACAACAAAAAAAGTGATATTTATATGATTTTTTTTATCCATTTAATAAACCATGTATATAGTATTCATGTACTCATTAACATATTTTCAAAAAGTATCGATTGTGATATAAATGAAAAACCCTGATTTTGGAGTAAAAAAAATATATACAATTCATAGATTTAAACAAATTGTATATACGTTTATGAATGTTTTTTATATGCGATTACTGTTTTTATCCCAAATCAGCGATATATCGCGCATAAATTTTAACAAGACAAATTTTCATTTATCCAAATTTTCAATTTTTTATGAATTGGATTGAGAAATAACAACAAACCATTGATATATTCTTGTTTATCACTCTCAGCGTCTGTTTTATCTAGTATTAATAATGTATTGTATATTACGCGCAATGTTTCTTTGTTATATTGGCTTTTTATTTTAATGAATACATTATCGATATTTACTTTATTGTTGGAAGCATCCTTGAATACATCCATATTGTTCATATCCAATATATTTCTATACAATGACAATGTTTGTGATATGGATAGATTGTTCCCCACTTCATCGTATGTTTTTTTCAACTTTATTATTCCATCTATAGCTTTTTTTAATATATATTTGAAAAGATCATTATCCTGCCATTTATACCATTTGTAATATCGTTTTATAGCATTAAAAAGATAGTATAAATCGTCTTTCTTGTCTTCATTCCACCATCTATAGGCACCTTGAAACAAAGCCGGACGTTGTAAATGTAATATGTTATTATAAATACTTAATTTCGTACCCAAAGGGCAATGAGATAATATACTTAATTGTATCATAACTTGTAAGGGTTCCAATATCATATCATTTTTTTCTTTAACGACAACAAGCGAATTCATTTATATATTATAAATGATTTAAATTTAAATATTTATAAATAAAGTTATTAATTTATATCCTTTAAAAACAAATAAATTGATTTTTAAATGTATCGCGATTAATAAAATACAGTACATGAATAATTTCAATTTCAAAAAATTAAACAACGATGATATTAGATTACACGTAAAAAATCAAATACATGAAACGAAACACTGGTTGGATAAATGTCCATTGAGTATAAGAACAACATTCAAAGTATTAGATGACCTAGAAAAAGCCATAGTATTAAACTATGGTCTTTATTATCATTTAAATTCACACAAAAAAATGGATACAGATATTGAAAACGAAATATTAAAACAAAAATCAGAAGAAATGTTAGTATTAAAAAACGAAGTAGAAGATAAAGAAAATGAAATAAAAAAACTTAAAATCAAAGTAAAAAACATCGAAAAATCAATGAACAATGAACTTGAACTTACAAAAACAGAATACAACAATATAATTAAAAACAAGAATATACAACATTTGAATGACATAAATCAACAACAAATGGAACATAAAAATCGAATGAAATCAGCAGAATGCGAAAAAGAAAACGAAATAAAACAAATAAAAAAAAGTTACTCACAAAAAATAGAAGATGTCAAAGAAAAAGCCGAAATAGATTCTCACAATCAAATAGCGTTATATAAAAAAGAATTAGAAAACAAATACAACAATGAAATAGAAAAAATAAAAACAGAAAACACAAATCTTAAGACTGATCTTAGAACGGCAGAAAAAAAAGTAAATACAATCGAAGTCGAATTACGTAAAGAATTCCAAAATAAATGCGACAGAATAAGAGATAAATACGACGCTAAATGTAACGAACAAAACAATCGATTAAAAGACATACAGGAATCATTACACGCAAAAGCATTGCGAAATGAAAACTCCGCGAAAAAAGGCATGGATGGCGAACTTACAACTTTAAATGTATTAAATGATACATTTAATTGTATGGGTGGGTATGTAAAAGATGTACATAATGAATCAGGAAAAGGTGACTATATGATAGAATTCAACAAAAATAATTTTTGTGATAAACCTCACAACATTATGATAGACAGTAAAAACTTCTCTGAAGGACATACAATCCCTAAAAGAGACATTGATAAATTCAAGAAAGATATTATAACAAACTCACAATATGATGGTGGGATTCTTGTAACAATAAAGAAGAACAAAATCCACAAAAAAGTATACCCTCTGGATTGGGAGATACTAAAAATACCCGATACAGAAACACATAAAGTATTGGTTTACGCGGTAGGTATTGTCAATAAACCAGAATTGATAATGTACGCCTATACAATCATTAGTAAATTTATAGGAAATGAAAAATTAATAATAAACAAAGAAAAAAACGATAAACTAAAGGAAGATTTTAAAACAATGTTTAATTCGTTGAATACTCAAACTAATGATTTAAATAAATATGTGAAACAAACCAAAGAATCCATAAAAAAACAAAAAGCGATGCTAAAACTAATTATCGAATCTATAAGTATCGACTAGAATATTCTATAACATTATATATAATGTGGGAATTGGGTAGATTCAAACATATATTTGGTAAACCAAATACTGGAATTCATTCGTATAGATTTTTTAATATATCTTTATTTGATGTATTATTAACAATTTTGGTATCATATTATATACAAAAATACATTTTACAAGACACTAATACAATCGAAATAATGATTGTATGTTTTTTAATTGGTATTATAACGCATAGAATATTCGGTGTTCGTACAACCATTGATAAATTCTTGTTTTAACTTTGTATTGAATTTATTATTATATATTCAATACAAACAACTATTTTTAATAATTCAATAATATGAAATATAACTTTTCCAATTTGGATATTGGTAATTTATTAAGACCTTTTTTCGTATACGAACGCCCTATTATTTTTTTATACATTAATTTATTTCGATTATGTTTTAACAATAAATATAGACGTCTCTTGTATTCGTCCAATAAATGCTCATATCTAGAATCACTTTTTTTCATCTTTGTAATTCTATTTAAATTGTCCAATGCTTGCATTGCTCTATAATTTGAAATACCGACAATTTCTCTTTTTCCAAATATATCATATGATAATTTCAATTTGTTCTTTTTTATATTGCTTCCACTTACATGAAATGGTTGCTTCATATTATGATTCATTCGGATAGTGCGTTTACGGCGTTTTTTTTTACTTTTTTTATGTGTCCTTCTTTTCACTCGTTTTTTACTGCGGTTCTTAGAATATGTCATTATATATTATAATTATTTAAATATTTACTATATTATATATCCAATGAGCTACGATTATGTATATAAACTTATTTTGGCGGGTAGTGTTGGAGTTGGAAAAACAAGCCTAATTCAAAAGATTACCACGTCCGAATTTAATCCACACACATACACACCGACCATAGGTATAGAATTCTGTAGTACAATTTTGAATATACATGATAAAAAAATCAAGTGTCGAATATGGGATACTGCTGGTCAAGAAACCTATAACTCATTAATTAATATATACTTTAGAGATATTACTGGTGCGATATTGGTATTTGATAGCAGTAAACCCGAATCATTAGAAGATATTTGTAATATATGGATACCGCAAATAAACAAAAATAACATAATTAAAAAACCCAAACTAATTTTAGTTGAAAACAAATCCGATTTAAAACGAAACATAAACCCAAAAAGATTAGACGATATTATTGAATCTTTTGATATGCTGTATATAAAAACAAGTGTACTACACAATACAAACACAAGTGGTGTATTATACAAACTATGTGAAAATATAGATAAAAATACAAATTACAATAACCATGATTGTTTAATGAATTCACATATATCGCCAGGGTACAAAAACGTATCCAAACCGTTTGAAAAACAAGAAAAAGACAGAGACTATTGTTGTTGTATAATGTGATAATAATTATAATTGATACAAACATTTGGCTATCATTTTGAATGCCCAGTCACCACCATTTAAATTCACTAAAAAACCTTTATCATTATATAATCGAATCCGTAATTTATTAAGTCGAACAGGACCAAAATATATTCGTTTTTGATTGTTTTCCTCGTTAAAGGTCCAATTTATATTATTCCCCACGTCTTTTGTAACAGGAACAGTCGCGATAACATCGGGTATGTGTATACTTTGTATCATTTTATTATCAATATTATCTATTTTATATCGATTCATTTCTTCTTGTATTCTTAAAATTGTAAATTTTTGATTTTTTGTCAAATGTTTGGGATTATCCTTGTTATTAGGTATGGGTTGACATGTATTGGAAGCGTCAAATATCCTGTTTGTGTTTTTGGCACTCTCCATTTCATTGACATCCAATATACCAAGTGATATATCCATTGTTTGTGGGTTGTAATATTTGGGTAATTTATAATTATCCGATTGAATTTTACACGAAGTTACGGTTTGATTTGGTTTGTTATTATTAAATTCATCTATGGATATAAAAAAATGAGTACAACCTTCTACATTGACTACTTGTTCCCCATGTATAACATTTAAATGTTTTTTTGTTTGTTGGCCTGTTATTGTATCTATAACAGCTGTAAACCCTGATCCAGAACTATCTATTACATACGACAATTCTTTGAACCCCAACAATACACCCAAATTATAATTTATTCTGGGTGTTATTTTATTTGTACCACACGTATATGTATTGAAAAACCATTTTATTGTTCTTTTCTTATTTGATAAATTGCGTATACTTATTTTTCGAGTATTTTTATTATACGAAAAATTCAATTCAGTTGGATTTACATTTATATATGTATCTTCTACATATTCAGAATCATTCAATAAGTTCAATTCATGTACCAACTCTTCGGCTGTATAATTACCATTGTTTATTTTATAAATTGTATCATCCAACATAAACGATGAAGTATTGTATTCGTCGTCAAATGTATACCAAGTTTTTGGAATGGTAACATCCGTTATGTATATTGATAAAACGTCCTTTTTAACGGTTTCTAAATCCAATATATAATCCGTACTTGTATATAGATCTTTTTGTTGAATATCAACATTACACATAACCGTCGCGTGTTTTTTTTTTCGCATCACGCTAGATATGAATATGTTTTCGTGTACATGATTGATATAATTCGGATTTTTATTGCCTTGAACAACATGATCTGAAAATTGTTTTTGTATTGTTGTTTTTTTGTTATCAATAATGGTATGTTGTATTTCGGTAAAAAAAGTTTTATAATCATCTTCACCATCACCATCAAGGTCATCCAATTTATTTAATTTCTCTTTATTGCGTTTTTCATCATCATAATGATAAATCAAATAAGCGCCAGCTTCTTTATAAAATTGCTTAATGTTTTCATTTTTACCTGTTTTAACCAATTCTTTTATTTTAGTTGTTATTTTTTCTACCGTCAATGGTAATTCCGTATCCAGTTTAGTTATTTGTAAAAGATCATCAATATTATAATCGTCTATGTTCAATTTCATACGTATATATATAATATTGAATAATATTATTAATATTATATAACACTAATAATTAATTGTTCTCTCGTACAATAATTTTTGTTTGTTTTTGTTTCATATAAATTTTTAAATGAATCAAATAACGAATATAATAATTATATAATGTATCATCGCCATTGTTGTCTTTTATAATACTTTTAATATCAAATGGAACAACTATGTTTTCCATTCGTTTAAAATTTTTTCGACCATAAAATATACAATATTCCAACCATAGTATACATAACTTACTTTTGTCGTTTATATTCATTAACCTTTGTCTTGATATATAAAATGGTGAAAAATATGAATAACGGTTTCGTTCACATCGGGTACCTTCGCAACTTGAGTAAATAGACGCTTTGTATAATTTTCTAATTTTTTTATTACGAATAATATGTATACCTTCTATTTTATTTGTATCATTGTTTATATCTATAATATAAACAATGTCATTTTCTTTTATATTTGTATTTATTTTTTCTATCTTACTTGATGTATTGAAATGTGTTTTTTTTTTCTTCGTTCGAATATTATTATATGATACAAATGTCTGATATTGTGCGTCGGTATGTTTGTTCAATAATATTTTTACACTCATTGTTGATCGAATTTATACAACCACTGTCCCACGAAAGACGCTTTATATCAATTTATGTGTCGTTTACTTGATTATCAAATTTCTTGATATACTTGAAATATAATATAATATCATTGATAATTCGCTGATAAAATCGTCGTGCTTTTTTTTTAAAGATGTGTAATTCTGATAGTTTTACCCATCTAGCCATGTCCTTTTCATATTTACCACTATGTTGTAATAATAATTGCGGTTCATTTTCTAATATATTGTCATATAATTGAGAAAATTGCTCTGGTAAAGAGTCATCATATTCTATATTTATAATGTAAGTAGTATAATTGTTAGTTGATATAGTTGTAAATAAATAATTCGTAACTAGATCTTCTATCATCTTTATGTCGCCAATAAATCCATTTGTTTCTTCATGGCCCTCTCGTATAGCTGTATCCTTTTTTGTTTCTCCTTTATCTGCCGCGCCTCCAAAATCACTCCATTGTTCGGAATCACGGTGTTTCGGATAACGTCTTTCTCTACCAAATAAAAAATAAATTTCACAATTATGTATCGCCATGGGCAAAATACCAGCCATTTATTTTATTGTATATAATAATATTTAAATAATTATATACATATAGTATTAGTTGTCTCGATGTGATGGTTTCAAATATTTTGTTAAACATTCCATCGTATAAAACTGTATTGCCCCATTAGGAAACGCCTTGATATAATTACCGCTTATACCTCTATAAAACCCTCTCAATCCTTCTTTTTTATATACTTTATTTACACAATCCAATATACCATTATACTTTGGTACCAAAGTATCGAAATTTTGTAATTGCAACCGTCTTCGGATAAGATCTGTTGGGTAAGTAATGGATATAGCTGTTATGCCTGCTAAACCACCCGAAAATAAATTATCATATATTTTATAATTAAACCATTTTACATTTTTATAATAATGATAGGAAGTAAGCGATATAGCATTCCATGGAGCAAAACCAAACACACTCATCAATACGCCACCGTATAATTGTCGAGGGTGAACATTTTTTAAAACATCGCGAATATTATTGAATTTGTTTTTATTTGTCTGTAACGAAAGATATGTTTTACATGTCTCCAATGGATATATTAAAACCATCGACGTAGTACCACTTATTAAACCACACGTGAAATGTAACAATTCTTTGTTTTCAATATTAAAAATATTAGATTCTTTTATATTTCTAAACAAAGATAAATTTATAGCATATTGAGGAAAAGCTCTAATACAATTTACACCATTTCCCTTCCATAACCCAAATATACCCTCATGTTTTACAACATTT
>MDTG01203480.1_pt1 | contig 21377 bp, 19 predicted proteins | sample 811421 | NCBI WGS metagenome assembly MDTG01 (sample SAMN05326645, study PRJNA326480) | marine metagenome | isolation source: seawater | place: Pacific Ocean: South East | collected 2011 | reverse complement strand
GCGTCAAAATTAAAAAGATGGGGAGCAATGTCAAGATTGTTTCCTAAATTAGCAAAAGCTATTGAAATGGCAGCAAAAGCAGGAGTTCCAGATCCTGAAATGAATTCAGCACTTAGAACTGCAATTTTAAATGCAAAAGCTGAAAATATGCCTAAAACAAATATTGAAGCAGCTATTAAAAGAGCAAGTGGAAAAGATTCTGCAAACTATACAGATGTTAACTTTGAGGGGAAAGGTCCTCATGGTGCATTAATTTTTGTTGAAACTGCAACTGATAATAATACAAGAACTGTTGCAAATGTTAAAATGTATTTTAATAAAAATGGTGGTTCAATGGCACCAACTGGTTCTTTAGAATTTATGTTTGATAGAAAAGCATTATTTGAGTTTAATAAAACTGAAGATATGGATTTAGAAGAGTTAGAAATGGAACTAATTGACGCAGGATTAGAAGAGCTTGAAGAAGAAGATGGAGTTGTTCTTGTAACAGCTGATTATACTGATTTTGGTACATTAAATACTGCTTTTGAAGAAATGGGAATTGAACTTATTAAAGCTAAGTTAGAAAGAATTTCAAATAATCCTCAAGAATTTACAGAAGAACAAGAAGAAGAGATTGGAAAGTTATTAGAAAAACTTGAAGATGATGATGATGTTCAAGCTGTTTATACAAATATGGCATAATTTTATTATAAGATAGAACCTTTTTAGGTTTTATCTTAGCTTTATATTTCTACTTTATGATTACAAGATCATTAAAAAAATAACCTTGCATATAATCAAAACCTATTTCTTTTGCAAACAAATAATCCTCTTTTAATTCAATCCCCTCAATTATAGAAAACTGCTTATTTAACTTTATCGTTTTTAAAATACCTTTAATATATTCAATATAGTTAGGATTCTTTTTTATTTGCTTTAAAAAAGACTTATCTACTTTTATATATTTTGATTTATCCATTAAGAAAAAAGAGAACATAGAACCTTCTTTTGCAAAATCATCTAAAGCAGATTCTATGCCTCTATTTTTTAACCATAAAGAGAAATTATGAATAATTTGCATACTTGTTTCATCATCACTACCATTTTCAGTAATTTCAACAACAATGTCTTTATTACAATTTTTTAAAAACTGTTCCCAGTAACTTTTTTGTTCAAAACTATTTACAATATCAGCATCAAAGTTTAAGAAGAGCTTTTTATTATCAAAAAAGTTATTTATTTGTAACTGTTTATTTCTTTTTTCTAATTCAAAAAATAGGGTGTTATTATGATGTAGCTTTCTAAATATCTCTTCAGTGCTAATTGTTTCTTGATTAATTTCAAACTTTGAAAGTGCTTCATATCCATAAATAGAATCATCTTTTGTAGATATTAAGGGTTCATATTTTGTTTCGTATTGTGCATTTTTTATTAGGTATTTAAACTCGATATAATTCATAAAGTGAATCATATCAAAGATAAACTTAAACTATTTAATATTGATTATCAGTTTTAAATAGTTTAAGTTATTGAATTATTATCTTTTTATTTTTGCAATTACATTTTGAATATCTTTTATTCTAGTAGAAGAACTTGGATGTGTTGAAAAAAACTCATTTGTAGTTTTTTTACCTACACTCATATTTTTCCAAAAGTTTAGTGCTTCATAAGGATTATATCCTGCTTTTACCATTAAATAAATACCAATTTCATCTGCTTCACTCTCTTGTAATCTACCATAAGGAAGCATAACTCCTAGTTGAGAGCCTATTCCATAAGCTTGATTAAAAGCTTCTGTATATTGTGGTGCTGTAGATGCTAATACAATAGTTCCTAGTACTTGAATTCCTTGTTGAACCTTTGCTGAACTAACTCTTTCAGCTCCATGACGTGCTAGTGCATGTGCTACTTCATGAGACATTACAGTAGCTAATTGAGCATCATTCTTAGCAGCTTTTAAAATACCTGTATATACTACAACTTTTCCACCAGGAAGACAAAATGCATTCATTGCATCATTTTGTACAAGATTAAATTCCCATTTAAAATCTGGTCTATTTGCAGCTGCAGCAATTTTTGCTCCAATTGCTTTTACTCTTCTTGCATCATATGTATTATTGATAACTTTTGCTTTTGATAAGGCTTGTTTATATGATTGTTCACCAAGAGCTAACTCTTCTTTTGCAGACATGAAAATCATTTGTGATCTTTTTGTATAAGGTGTTTTATGAGTACACCCAGCAATAATAAATAACGCAGTTATTATTAGAATAATATTTTTCATCTGTTTTCCTTTTGTATGTCCTTTAATGTTAATAATATTATAGCAAAAGAAGATTATCCTAAACTATAATTTATAACTATATAAGTTATAATAAACTTTTTTTAGTTTTTATTTATGAATTTGTAGATGAGATTATATAACTCTTTAGTTTTCTTTCCTTTTATAATTACATGTTTTGAAGAATCAATAATTTTAATTGTTTTATTTTCTGATTGAATTTTTTCATAAATTTCATATGCAGAACTAGGGTTTACAACAGGGTCATCTTTTGATTGTATTATTAAAATAGGGCTTTTGATTTTTTCTAGATTTTTTTGTGTTTTATGCATAAGTATATTTAACTGTTCAATTGCATCAATATAAAATTTATCATAGTTTATTTCAGGGTTTTCAGCAATATTTTCAACATACTCTTTAGCATACTCATCTTCATTAAAAGCTTTTACAATATCATTCCAAAAAGATAATGCAGGAAGTAGTGTTTTAATTCTTATGTCATTTAAATGAAGTGCTGCATTAATACATATTATTCCTTGAAACTCTACAAAGCATTTTTTTGTACTAAGTAAAGCTAATAATCCTCCTGTAGAAAAACCAAGAACATAGACCTTTTCATACTGTAATGAAGCTATTGTTATTGCTCTTGAAACACTTTTATACCAATCTTGCCATAGGGTATTTTTCAAATCTTCTGGAATTGTTCCATGTCCTGCTAATCTTGGAGCATATGCATTTAAATCTTTTGTATTTAAAAATTTTGCTAATTGTTCTACCTCTTTTGGCGTAGAACTAAAGCCATGAATAGTAATAACACAAGTATTTGAATCTTTATTAAACAAATGAAAAGCTTGACCAATATCTTTTGCTTTTAAATCTTTATTATTAGATGCTATTTTATAATCTTGTTCAAACTCTTGTTTCTCTTCTTCAATAAGAAGTAGTAATAACTCTAAATCAATTTCATCATTTTTTTTATTACAAAGAGTTTTAACAATATTTGTAACTTTTTCATTAATTTGAATCTCATTTAGAATTACTTTTAAAATGTTTTTTAATCTAATTGTATGATGAGTATGACTATTTAATAATATTTTCTTTTCTATAAAATATAAATCATTTTGTATTTTTATAATATTATCTTTTATAGCTAGTTCTAAAACTTCCTCAAACTTTTTATATTTCTCGTAAGAAATCAGATATATTAAATCTTTATCAATCTCTTCATCAAGATATAAAATTTCCTTTTTTATTTTCTCAATTGTTAAATAAATCAATCTTTTAAAATGATTTAAATCTAATTGTTCTTTTGGATATAAAGATAGTACTAGTATAAAAATATGATCAAAATTTATTGTTAAGCTTTCATAGATTTTATTCATTAACTCATGAGTAACTTGATATCTTAGACTATCGATTATTGTTTTTTGATTAACTTGTTTTTCATAGTACTCTTTTAAAATATCTTTTGTACTAATAGGTTTTAGTATTTGAATTGTTATTTTAGAGTTTAATATTATATTACTCTCTATTTCAATCTCTTCTTTAAAATTATCACCCATTTGGCTAACTAGTTTTTCGGCCATATCAAGAAGAAAGTTTCTACCTGTTCGAAGTTTTGAATATGATATATTTATAGGAACTATCATAGTTTCTTCTTTTTTAATATCACTACATTCATTTACAAAATATTTTCGTTGAAACTTTTTAGAATCTTTTATTTTATGGTTAAAATAGTTTTGTCTTAATATTTGAGAAGATAGGGCAAAAAAAGATGCTCCTGTATAAACTCTTTGACAAACATTGTCAATCTTAACACAGAAGTTATTATCAATTTTTGTAATATCTTTTGCTTTTACCATTCTTCCTTCTGGAAATATCATCCAATCTTTACATGAAGTTATCAAATCACCAATAATATGATTATTTCTATTTGGATTTGTTGTACTCATGGCTCCTAAATTTTCTAGAAAACTTCCAAAGTATGATTTAAATAGTGATTCATCAGCAATAACACCAACTTTTTTTCCTGTAATATTAAATAAGGAGTAGGGTACTAACATAGCTTCTGTTCTTGTAAAGTGATTTGCTATAAATATTCGTGGATTGTTTTTAGGAATATTTTCTCTTCCTTTTACTTCTATATTAGCATCTAGAATCTTTTCTAGAAGACCTAATACATATCCATTTGTATTTATTAGTAAATCACTTTTTTTCATCATCTTGCTGCTTTATATGTTCTTACTTTATATGAATCTACAGAAATTACTTCTTGTTTAGCTTTATGTGCTTTTTTAACTTTAATACTAGCTTCTTTTGAAAGTAACTCTTTTTCTTCTAATTCTTTTACCATTTCTTCTATTGAAGCTTTTTGAATAACTCCTTTTTTAAGTGCTATTTTAAGAACTTTAAAACTATCTTTATTCTCTTTATTTAATAAAACTGCTTCTTGTAATTTTGTAAATCTATCTTTTTTATTCTCTGAAATAAATACATTTTTAGTTAAGTCATCAAGTCTTTCTTTATTACTTAATGAAGATACAATTTTTGCATTTAATTTATCTTCAGCTTTTACCCCAAAAGGATTAACTTTTACTAGAGGTAATAAGAATCCAATATATCCAAGATTTGAAATTATCTCTTCTCTTGCTTTTTGTATTTCATTAAAACAGTAATTACAAACATAATCAACTAAGACTTTATCTTCCTCTTTTGGATTATTTTCAAACTCTCTTAATGTTGCAGTAATTAAATATGAATAAGAAAGAATATCTCCAAACCTTGCACTAATATTTTCTCTTTGTTTTAAGTTTGGTCCTAAAATTCCTAAAGCTACATTTGTAAGAAGTGTAAACTCAGCACTTACCCATGTAAGTTTTTGTTTATATCTTGCAAATTCACCTCTTTGACAATTTATTTTAGCTCTTGAGAAGTAATAGAATATAGATTTAGCAAAAGCTGTATGAACTAATCCTATATGAGCAAAGAAACCTTTATCAAAACTCTCTACGTTATTACTATTTAAAGCATTTATTTGCTTATAAATATATGGATGTGATTTTATTAATCCTTGTCCAAACTGCATTAGATTTCTAGTTAAAATATTTGCACCCTCTACTGTAATAGAAATAGGAATAGCAAAATATGCATGTGCTAAAAGATTGTTTTCACCTCTTATAATTGCACTTCCACCTAATACATCCATTGAGTCATTTATAACTTCTCTAAACTTCTCTGTTGCATGATATTTCATAACAGAGTTAATAACACCTGGTTTAACACCATTATCAATTGCATCAATAGTATAGTTACGAGCTGAATTTAACATATAAGTAAAAGCTGCAATCTTTGCAATCTTTTCTTCAACACCCTCAAAGTTTTTAATACTTAATCCAAATTGTTCTCTTAAGCTTGTGTATGATGATACGATATTTAAAGCGAATTTACTTCCACCTAAAGATACACTAGGAAGTGAAATACCTCGACCTATTGATAAAGACTCAACAAGCATTTGCCAACCTTTTCCAATACCATCTTTTTCACCTATGATATCTTCAAGTCCAATAACAACATTTTTACCATATAAAGGTGAGTTAACAAAAGGAATACCTAATGGATCATGACGTCTTGAATTATCAACACCTTTTAGTTTTGAATTAATTAATCCAAATGTAATACCTAAATCTTTTTTATCTCCTAATAATGAATCTGGATCAGAAAGTGTAAATGCAAGTCCTATTAAAGTTGCAACATTACCAAGTGTAATATATCTTTTTTCAAAGTTAAGTCTGATTTTAATTTTTCCATCATCATCTTTAAATAAAACACCATTTGATGTAAGAGATGTTGCATCACTTCCTGCATTTGGTTCAGTAAGTCCAAAACAAGGAACTTCTCTACCATTTGCTAAATCATCTAAGTATTTATCTTTTTGAGCTTGTGTACCGTGTTTTAGTATTAACTCAGCAGGTCCTAGTGAATTTGGAACCATAATTGTAATAGCTAAAACTTGAGATCTAGAAACTAGTTTTTCAATTATATGTGAATGTGCAGTAGCAGAAAATCCAAGTCCTCCATACTCTTTTGGAATTATCATTCCAAAGAACTTTTTCTCTTTTATAAACTGCCAAACCTCTTTACTTAAATCTCTATCTTGAAAGATTTGCCAGTCTGTTGTCATTTCACAAAGCTCATTTACTTCATTATCTAAAAAAGATTGTTCTTCTTCACTTAGTTCTGTAACTTTTTCACCATAAATTTCATCAAAATTAACTTCTGCTTTAAAAAAGTTTGATTCAACCCAGTTTGTACCAGCTTGAAGTGCAGCCTCTTCCGTTTTTGAAATCTTTGGTAATAAGCCATTGTTTTTTATAAATGCTACTATTTTAGAAGTTACAAGTTTTATTCTTAAAGGTTGGATTAAGAATATTAGTGCTGATACTGTAAATATTGTCCAAAATATAAAACCTAAGTCTGTTAAAACATATGCAAAAACTCCAATTATTGCAAAATAAGAGTATAAGGGAAAGGAAAAAAATCCTAAGATTAAAATTATTAATAAAAATATTAATGCTTCCATTGTGCTTCTCCTGTATTAAAATCTTCATTAGCTTCATTTAATCTTACAAGTAAATTACTTGGAGTAAATCTTTCTCCATACTCTTTTTCATATTCTAACAGTCTTGTTACTATATGATTGATTCCTAATTCATTAGCTAATGCACATAAGCCACCTTTATATGGTGGAAAACCAGTTCCTGTAATCATTGCAAAATCTATTATATTTGCATCTTCTACGATACCTTCTTCAAGACATCTTGATGCTTCATTTATCATAATATAGATACATCTTTCAATAATCTCTTTATCATCAATTATTTTAGTATTAGTATCTAGCAATGCCGTAACATTTTTATTAACTTCTTTTTTATCTCCTTTATATGTGTAAAAACCTTCATTAGATTTCTTACCTAAAAGTTTTAAATCCTTATATATTTTTGTAAGAAGTGGAGCTATTGGCATTCTACTTCCATAAGATTCATTTAGTATATGTGCAACTTTATATCCAATATCAATACCAACTGTATCTGCAAGTGTAAAAGGACCCATTGGCATTCCAAAATCTTTGATTACTTTATCAATATGTTTAATATCAGGATTTTTTTCTAAAATAACAGCTGCTTCATTTAAGTAAGGAAGTAAAATTCTATTTACAATAAACCCAGCACAATCTCCTACAATAATTGGAGTTTTGCCACAAGATATTAAAAGCTCCATTGTTTTATTTATTGTTTCTTTTGATGTTTCTTTTGAAGGTATTACTTCAACTAAAGGCATCATATTTACAGGGTTAAAAAAATGAACACCTATGAAGTTTTCTTTATTTTTAAGTTCACTACTTAGAGTATTTATAGATATTGATGAGGTATTTGTAGCAATAATCGCATGTTTATTTAGTTTTTCTTCTAGTTTTGCATAAGTTTCTTTTTTTGCTTTTTCATCTTCAATAATTGCTTCTATTGCAAATTGTGTTGATTTTAGGCCATCAAAGTGTTGTGTATAAGAAATTTTATTTAGTTTTAAATCAACTTCACTTTGAGTCATTTTTCGCTGTTTTGTTAAAAAGTCATATATTTTTGCCACATCTTTTAATATACCTTGAACTTGTTCAACTTTTCGTACCTTTATTCTTACTTCTTTTGCGTATTTTGAGAATAGCCAAATTATTCCTTTTCCCATAACTCCATTTCCTAGGATTGTTACGTTTGAAATTGGATTTGTAGTTTTCTCATAGTTTTTATTTAATTTTTGGAAAGTAAAAAATAGTTTAATCATATTTTTTGACTCTTTAGTAACTGCAAGCTTAGAAAACTCTCTTCTCTCTACTTTTAATCCTTGAGTAAAATCTCTTTTATATGTATCTTTTATAACTTCAAGTGCTACATAAGGAGCTTTAAAATCTTTATTTACTTTTGTTTCTAAAGTTTTATATGTTTTTGAGAAAATTATCTCTCTTAGTGGCCAAGTTTCTAATATAGAAAAAGTACTTCTTTTTCTCACCTTTTTATTTATAACTCTTTGTATAAAGGATTCAAGTTTAAAATCTTTTTGCCCATCATGAAAAACTTCATCAACAAGTTTTATTCTGTATGCTTTTTTAGCATCAATTGTTTTTCCTGATAGTATTAAATCAAGAGCATTTATTAGTCCTACAATTTTAGGAGCTCTTAGAGTTCCTGCAAAACCTGGGAAAATTCCTAGTTTAATTTCTGGAAAGGCTAGTTTAGTTTTAGGACTTGTACTTGCAACCCTATATGTACAAGCTAAGGCTAGTTCTAGTCCTCCACCCATACAAGCACCATTTATATAAGCAATTGAGGGGAAGGGCAAGTTTTCTAGTTTATTAAAAATTTCATGAACTTTCATAAGTAAAGAGTTTACTTCTTTTTCATCATTAAGTTTTTTAATCTCTTCAATATCCGCACCTGCAATAAATACGCTTTTTGCACTTTGTATTAACAATGCTTTAATTGATAAATTATCTTTTATTTCATTTAATCTCTCATCAAGTTCTTCTAAAACTTTAATCGATAATTTATTTACCTTTTCATTTTCTAAATCAAATGTTAATCTTGCAATATTATCATTTATTTCTAGTTTTAAATTACTCATCTTACACCTCCAATAAAAAAGCTGCACCTTGACCACCACCAATACATAGTGTTGCCAAAGCTTTTTTACCCTTTCTTCTTTTTAATTCTTTAAGAGCTGTTAGTACAATTCTAGAACCACTCATTCCAACTGGATGACCAAGAGCAATTGCTCCACCATTTATATTTAAAATGCTTTCATCTATTTCTCCAATGGCTGAAGAGCCAAAAGTCTTTTTACAAAATGAGTCTGATTTAAAGGCTTCTAGATTTGCAATTACTTGAGCTGCAAAGGCTTCATTTAACTCAATTACATCTATCTCTTCTAGTTTAGTTTTAGTTTTATCAAAGAGTTTCTTCGTAGCATAAATAGGACCTAATCCCATTCTATGAGCATCAAGACCAGCATAAGCATAATCACTTATAAATCCAAGTGGTTCAAGATTTAACTCTTTTGCTTTTGACTCAGTTGTAACTATTAGTGAACAAGCCCCATCTGATACTTGTGATGAGTTTCCTGCAGTTACAGTTCCACTTAATCTATCAAATATTGGACGAAGTTTAAAAAGAGCTTCAATTGTTTGATTAAATCTAACTCCATCATCATCAATAATAGATGAATCTTTAGTCATGATTTCGTGAATTTCATCTTTAAATACACCATCTTCTATTGCTTTTTGTGCTTTTAAGTGTGAATTTAAAGCATATTCATCTTGATGCTCTCTGCTAATTTTAAATTCATTTGCTAAGTTCTCAGCTGTAATTCCCATAATTTTCCCAGAAATTGGATCAGTAAGACCAGAGATTAAACCAATTACAGGTTTTAAAAATGAAGGTCTAAAGGATGACAACAAATTTAATTTGTCACCAATATTTCTAGAATAGGTAAGTCTTGTTAGAAAGTTTCTAAACTTATCATTATGTAGTAGAGGAATATTACTCATAGATTCAACACCTCCAACTAAATATAAATCACCTTGATTTGAGTGTATTTTTTCAATTGCAGATGAAATTGATTGCATACCTGAAGCACAGTTTCTATGAACAGTATAAGCAGGTGTACTTTGTGGAAACCCTGCACGAATTGCAATAACTCTTGCAATATTTGCAGCATTTGCAGGTTGTGCAACATTACCAAGTATGACTTCATCAAATAAACTATAATCTAAACCATTTCTTAAAATCAATTCTTTTGTAATAATCGCACCTAAAGTATCAGCACTTACATTGTTTAATTTTCCACTAGCTTTTGCTATTGGACTTCTTAGTCCATCGATTATTGCTATTCTATCTTTCATCACAGTTCTCCTAATACATAGTATTTATAACATCTTCATATTTCTCTTCAATTTTTGCTCTACAGATTTTTATAGAAGGAGTTAATTCTCCATTTTCTACTGAAATATCTTTGGTAATTAATTTAAATTGAACTATTCTCTCCCATTCATTAAGATTAGAGTTTACATTATCTATATGATCTTGTATCTCATTTTGTATTTTTTCATCTTTATAATATTCTTCAATTGTTAAGTTTTTATTTAGAAGTTGCTTTTCTTGATACTTGTCTTTATCAACAAAAAGTAGGGTTGTAGTATACTTTCTATTTTGGGCAATTATTACTGCAAATTCAATATATTGGTTTTTTGATAATTCTTGTTCAATTGAAACAGCATTTACATACTCACCTGTTGAAGTTTTAAATATCTCTTTTTTTCTACTTTTAATTGATAAAAATCCCTCATCATCTAAAAAACCAACATCTCCTGTATGAAGCCAACCCTCAGAATCAATAGTTTTTGCTGTTAACTCTGGATGATTTAAATATCCTTTCATTAAAGAAGGCCCTTTTACTAAAATTTCATTTTCCTTAGATATTTTAATTTGGGCACTTGGAATTGCTTTTCCACAAGTTCCTACTTTATTTACTCCTGGATAATTTGTAGAAATAACAGGTGAGAATTCTGTTAAACCATAACCTTGATAAATATTTACATTTATATTTACAAAAAATTGATATATCTGTTTTGAAAGTGGAGCTCCTCCTGAGATTAACTTAGTTAGTTTTGAACCAAAAATATCTCTTAATTTTGAATAAACTATTTTGTCATATATTTTAAATAAGAATGAATTTTTGTCAAATTCATCACTTAAAGCATACTCAAATGCACAAGTAGCAATTGTTCTTCCTATAAAAGATTTTTTATCTATATTTACTTTTATCTTATAAAATATCTTTTCAAGTAATCTTGGAACTGCTGACATAATTGTAGGATGAACTACTTTTAATAAATTTGCAGTATTTTGAATATCATCAACAAAATAAATACTAACACCACGACTAAGATAATAACTCATAACAGTTCGCTCGAAAATATGAGCTAAGGGAAGAAGTGAAAGTGCAATCTCTTCTTTCTCTAAATTAATAAGTTGATTAATATCGTGAAGTTGAGAAATTATATTTTTATGTGTAAGCATCACACCTTTTGGAGTTCCAGTGTTTCCACTTGTGTATATGATAGAAAAAACTTCATCTTCTTTTGGAATATGAGGCTCAAATCCATAAGCAAAACAGATATCTTGACCAGTTACTAGTACTTCATCATAATTGTAAAAGTTCTCTTCTTTTATACAAAAATTATGAGTTATAAAAATGAGGCTTTTATTTTCTTCTTCAATATCTTGAAGTCTTTCTTCTGAGTCAATAAACATATATTTAATATTTGCATCATTGATTTGAAAGTTTAGATTTGTTGTTGAAATATTTGCAAAGATAGGAACTGAAATAGCTCCTATTTGATGAATTGCAAAATCAAAAATCAACCAAAAAGGTGAAGATTTCGCAAAGATTGCTACAGTATCATTTTTCTTCATTCCTAAACTTCTAAGCGCAAGACTTAAGCAAATAACTTTATTTTTGAAGTCTTCACTTGAAATACTTTTATATTTGTCATTATATAAATAGTTTAAAAATTTTGGATTATTGTAGTTTTCTGTAGTATGTAAGAATAGTTCAGAATATGTTTTAAAATTGTAAGGATTCATAATTTATCCTTTTTATTAAAATAATTATTATAGTTTATCAAGATAAATAAAAAAACCAAGAAGATTTTATTCTAGTTTTAATTATTAAGTTTAGTTTAATAAAAGCTATCAGTAATAATTAATATAGTATCCTTACAAAAATTATTATAAAGATTGCCTATGAAATGCCCACATTGTGATACAAAAGTTAAATTAGACTCAAAGTTATATTTTAAAAGTTTTTTAGGAAGATACACTTGTCCCTCATGTAATAATAAGTTTAAGTTAAAAAGAGGAATAAAGTACTATATTTGGGTATTAATAGCTATTGCAGTAGCTTTCTTAGATTCATATTATGTAATGAATTTTGCTCAAACAACAACTTTTTCAGGCGTAATATTTGCTTCTTGGTTAGTTTTATTATTCTTTGCTTTTTGTTATATTGATAGAAAACTTGAAAATAATATGCCAACAATTAAAGTTGACTAGTGCAAGCAAGAAGAGGAAATATATACGGAGTTCTTACTATTCTATTGTATTCATCACTTGCACTTTTTTCAATATTTACTACAGATATTCCAGCATTTGAATTAACTTCAATGTCTTTTGTTGTAGCATCTATTGTTGGACTTATAATATTGAAAAAACAAAAAGTACATGTAAAAGAATTATTTAAAGTTCCTTCAAAAGCTTGGATTATCGGAATTAGTGGTTTATTTGGATATCACTTTTTTTATTTTTTAGCAATTAAAAATGCTCCTGCTGTTGAGGCAAACTTAATAAACTATTTATGGCCATTATTAATAGTACTTTTTTCATCTTTTTTACCAAATGAAAGGTTAAGATGGTTTCATATCTTAGGAGCATTATTAGGATTATTTGGTGCCTTTCTTTTAGTTTCAAAAGGTGGAAGTTTTTCTTTTGAAACTCAATATATGTGGGGATATATATTTGCAGTAATTGCAGCTTTAATCTGGTCATCATATTCAGTTATCTCTAGAACATTAGCTCATGTTCCTACTTTTGCCGTTACTGGCTTTTGTATAGCAACGGCTGTATTATCTGGTATTTGTCATTTTATATTTGAAACTACGGTTATTCCAGATGCTACAGAACTTTTCGGAATATTATTACTAGGACTTGGACCTGTTGGTGGGGCATTTTACTTATGGGATTATGCGGTTAAAAATGCAGATATAAAACTACTTGGTTCAATATCATATTTTACGCCATTGTTGTCTACTCTTTTACTTGTAGTCTTAGGATATGCACAGTTTACTACGGCTATTACATTAGCTTGTATCTTTATTATTGTAGGTTCTTTTGTAAGTTCAGCCTCATATTTAAAAGCTATAAAGAAGTTCTTTTTTAGATAGTTCTAAAATAAACTTCTTCTGTAATTATATCTTTTGTAGTTTCTACTCTATCAATGAAAACTAAACCTATTAAATGATCATATTCATGTTGAAAGACTCTTGCTATGAAACCTTTGAAAGTTCGTCTTTCTATTTGTCCTTCTCTTGTTTCATATTGAATTTTGATTTTATTAAATCTTGGAACTTTAGCTCTAATTCCAGGAATACTTAAACATCCTTCCCAATCTTTTGTCATAGCCTTAGATGTTTTGATAATCTTTGGATTTATAATCACAGTATCTTCCATATGTGGAGCATGTGGATATCTTGCATTTGGTTTTGATGAAATAATCATAATTTGTTTAGAAATAAATATTTGAGGTGCAGCTAATCCTACGCCATTTGATTTTTTTACGCAAGTTAACATAGCTGATATTAGTTTTTGCGTTTCTATACTTTGAATATCTTTTATTTTCTTTGCTTTCTTCCTAAGAACTGCTTCTCCTAGTTTTGCAATTTTCATATCATTTTTATTAAACATTATTTTAGCCTTTATTTGAATGATTGAGTATACTCTTTATATTAAACTTTTGTTATAATCCATTCTTATTAAGAAAAAAGGTTTATATAAATTATGCAAGAGATTACAAATATTAAAGATATTAATGACCCACAAATAAAAGAGTTTATCTCTTTACGAAAATCAGCTCATGATGAAAAGTATGTAGTTGTTGAGAGTACAACAGTTTTTAAAAAACTATTTAGTGCAAATATTAAAATACATAAAGTTTTTATAACTCCTGAGCATTTAGATTTTCTACAACAAAATTGTAAAGATATAAACTTCCCAATACTAACAGCATCAACTGAACTAATGAAAGAAATAGTAGGACATAAAATTCATCAAGGAATGTTAGCTCTTATTGATAAACCGCAGTTTATTAGCTTTGATGAGATCAAAGGAAATATAGTAGTTTTAAACGGACTTACATCTCCTGAAAATGTAGGTTCAATAGTACGTTCTTGTGCTGCCTTTGATATTGGAACTTTAATCATTGATGAAAAGACTTGTTCACCTTTTATAAGAAGATGTATTAGAGTTTCTACTGGAAATTTATTTAATGTAAACGTTTATAAGTCAAGTGCTTTAAAAGATGATTTGGTAAAACTGAAAGAGCAGGGCTATACTATATCAACGACTGCAAATGCTCCTGATGCAATTAGTTTAAAAGATTATACTTTCCCTACTAAAGCTGGTATTGTTATTGGAAATGAAGGTTTTGGAGTTGATAAAGAAATCTTTGAATTATCAGATAATATACTTAAAATAGATATTCATGAAGAAGTTACAAGTTTAAATGCTGCTATTGCTACGTCTATTATATTGTTTAAAATGGGTAGTTAATATTTAAAAAAATAAGATACTTCTCCAGATGAAAATGTCTTATTAAAACTTCACTTTTTTTGTTTCATAATTTCTTAAGATTTGTGGAACTTTGCACTTTTTACTTTTTGAACACTTTATGGAACAATAAAACTCATTTGAGTTTTATTGTTCCAAATATAAAAGGTTGTTAAACGTTTAAAATTGCCCACAGCGTAATTTATTATCTTTACTCTATTATTTGATAGTTATACTTTCTATAATATTGACATTTTTGTCATATTTATACATATCCACAGTCATAGAACTTAATATTAATCATGCCATAGCTACTATAAGCTCTTAGCGCTTCTTCATTTCTACGGTCACTTTTTGGTCCAAGCCATATTTCTGGGACTATGCAAAACATAAAACTAGCATCTTCATCTTCCAAGAGCTTATGCTCAAAGTATGGAATAATAAGACCATTAGAAACTCTCGTTTTCATAATATCTTTAGGGACATGCATGACCACACGAGTTTCACATTCCTCTACAAAAGAAATATTTTTTACTCTCAACAACTCGGAAATCAACCCATCAAGCAAGTCAGGTCTTTTTTCAATTTTCGAGAAAAATAAATTTATCGCTGGCTCTTTTTTATAGATGAGTACTACTTCATCGATCTCTTGCTGATACTTAGATGTTAAAGACTTTATAAAATCGTCATGATCTGAATATACGCAATCAACAATATTTTTGTTTATTTCTTTATGCATTCTATGTATATATTTGGGTTTAAATCCTATGCATGCTCCTTTCCCATCGTCTCCATAAGCACGCCACTGACTCAATATTTTTGGTGATTTAGATAGAGATAAAACACAGTGATAATGGGTATAACCAAAGCTATGAAGCCCCATTCTTAAAGCCTCAAACTCGATGCCACTGTAATTTCCTAGAAAACTGTCAAATGCTACTTTCAGCTCATTCGTATCATTCAGAAATCGGCAATCACTAGCCCAAACAGATCTATTATTCAGAATGCTATTTAATCCTTCAATACTGGTATAATGATAAAGGGTTTTCTCTTCTTCCATAAATTTCTCTATCTCCTATAATTTGTTATATATTCTTAAAAATTAATGCTATTTGACTCTTCTTTTTCTGTTTTAAAAGTATGTGAACTTTCTATTTTTTCAATAAATTTTACAATATTTGTAATATATCCAAATATTAATATGCTTTCATTATAGTTTAATACATTATTATCATGTGCATAACTTTGGTTGTTTCTAACAAAGTTAAATTTTTCAATTACGAGAAATAGGGGTCAGGTCATGAATTACCACTTTTAATATAAACTATGCGAAAATCAAACTTTACACACAATATATTGTGCGAAAAAGATATATTTACGTACTGTGCTCTTCTTACTTTTTAAAAGGCTTTAAATACTTCTATTGTTTTATCTATATCTTCTTGGCTAATATCTCTATGACATACTAATCGTAATTTATTATAAGAACCACCTACTAAAATGTCATTTTCTTTTAAATATTTTTTTAGTAAATCTTCATTTTTCACTTTTATAAAAATCATATTTGTATGATGAGATAAAACCTCTATATCTTTTAGTTTATTTAATTCTTTTGATAATAAAGAAGTTTTTAGATGATCTTTTTCTAAACCTTGCATATTATATTTTAAAGCATATAGTCCAGCAGCAGCTAAAATACCAGCTTGTCTCATCCCTCCACCTAGCATTTTTCTATAGTTTGTAGCTTTTTTTATAAACTTTTTAGAACCTAAAAGTATAGAACCAGCAGGAGTTCCTAAACCTTTTGATAAACAAATAGAAATAGAATCAAAATGTTCACATATTTCATCTAATTGTAAATCTTCTTCTATTAAAGCATTAAAGATTCTTGCTCCATCTAAATGTAATAAAAGTTTATTTTCTTTTGCAAAAGCTGATACTTCTTTTATATAGTCTAAATTAAGACTTTGTCCATGGTGAGTGTTTTCCAAACATAAAAGTTTTGTTTTTGCAAAATGTGCATCATCGGGTTTTATTTTTTCTTTTATTTTATTGATATCTAAAGTTGCATTTTCTTCAAACTCTATTGGTTGGGGTTGTATACTTCCTACAACTGCTCCACCACCAGCTTCATATTTATATATATGGGCATCTTGTCCACAAATGTATTCATCACCTCTTTTACAATGGGATAATAAGGCTAAGAGATTAGATAAAGTGCCAGAACTTACAAATAAAGCTGCTTCTTTTTTAGCCATCTTTTTCATAGTTTTTTCAAGTTTATTTACACTTGGGTCTTCTTTATATACATCATCACCAAGAGGAGCTTTAAACATAAACTTTTTCATTTTTTTAGAAGGTTTTGTAACGGTATCACTTCTAAAATCTATAATATTCTTCATTTTATTTTCCCTGATTTTAATTATATTATTCTATGGAAAAACAAGAAAAAAAGCAAGTTGTAATTATTTAAAAAGTTATTAAGTAGAAATAATGCAGACAGAAAATTAATTAATATATAAACAAAAGGTTTAAACCTTTTATTTATATTTGATAATCAGTTGGATTATCTTCCCATTCGAAAATAAAACACATTGGTAATTTATTTTTTCTATTTAAAATAAGTGCTGTTATTGTACCTGAAACCATTATTGAAATAATAGCTAAAGCAGATGCAAAAGCAAGTGTTGAAAGACCTGTAAGCCCTTGTCCTACTGTACAACCAATTGATAAAACACCACCTGTTCCCATAAGTGCTCCACCTATCATATTGTATTTTGTTCTATTGATATTTTGAGCTGCTGTACATCCAAAGCTATATTTTTTATTTATAAATGACATTATAAAAGTACCTAGTAAAACACCACATACTAATGCAATAGGAAATGAAAATTCATTTACTTCATAATACATAAATAGCTCAACAGTTTTAGCAGTTGGATAAACAAAAGTTATTCCATCAAGGGCGATTTCTCTTTCCATACTCTCAGCACCTACAACACCTGAGATATACCATGCTAGTGAAATTAAAATACCGACTACAACACCATCCCAAAGAGTGAATATTCTTTTAACTTTTTTGATTATAAATAATAATATAGCTACTAAAACAGCTAAAACTAAGTATATATTCATAGTGATATTTGGTATATAAGAAGATAATTGAATCAAAGTTTCATTATTTATAATAGGTGACATTACACCATATAATAGTCCTTTAGTCGTTGCATAAGCAAAAATACCAATAAAAATAATAGTGATTAAAGAGTTATTATCCCCTTGTGCAAATTTGATTAATTGTCTATTTCCACAACCATCTGCTAACATCATACCAATACCAAATAATATTCCACCAGCAATAATTACAAAGTAGTTAATATTTTCTTTATAGTATTTTGACTCACTTAAATCAAGTTCAAAAATAGAAGACATAATAGCAGTTGCAATAATTGCAACTATCATTGCCATTATTACAGAAGCTCCTCTTTTTGTTGACTTTGTAAGAATATAATCTTTAATAGAACCAGAAAAACAAAATTGTTGTTTTTGTGCAACCATTCCAAAAATAGTACCAAGTACTAATCCTAAGATATTTACGGTTTCAAATATTTCTAATTCAAACATATTATTTATCTATTCTCATTTCTTCTAAAACTTCTAAGATTTCAACTGCATCTTCATCTTTTAAGTTATTACTTTCAATATCTAGAAGTACTTCATCAAAATATAATTTGATATCTTCCATGTATTTTAATTCGTCTTTATCTTCTTTTGTACTTTTTTTACCATCTACTATATCCATTAATTCATCAATATTTTCATCAATTTCAGGTATCACATCTTCTTTTAATAGTTTTTCAAGTTCTGTTATCTTACTCATAAATTTTCCTAATTTTTTTGAAAGTATATCAAAAAAAATTATACTTTTTATCACAATTTTTTATTATACTTTTAATATCAATTTTAAAAGGCTAGTTATGAAGAGTTTATTTATTCTTTTATTTTTTACACTTTCATTATTTTCTTTGAGCTTAGAAGAATCAAAACATTTGTTAAATCGTACTTCTTTTGGCTTTAGTAAAGATGAAATAAAATTATTTCAAAAACTTACAAAGGAAGAAGCAGTTGATTTATTACTGCAAAAAGGAAATTCAAAAAATATTAGAAATGTTTCAATTTTAAACAAAAAAATCTTCAAAGTTAAGAAGCAGTAGAAAAATATGCAAGAAACATATCTATTAAAACAAGTTTTCAATTGATGATTTCAAATATACAAATAGTAGTTTTAAAGATTATAAAACTATTCATTTTCTATAAATAAAAAGGAATTTATCCTCTTTATTTATAACAATGTGTAGCTTTTACTTGACCAAATTTATTTTTTGTTCCATTATTATTTTTCTTTGATGAATAGTTTGTTGTTATTGGATTACATGAATCTATCCATGTATAAAATTCATATACTTTTACATTTTTAAATCCCATTTGTCTAAATGTTTGAGCTTCAATAGATGCTCTTCTTGCAGTATTACAAATGACGATTAAATTTTGTTTTACAAAGTTGTCGTCATCATCAAGTGCATAATTTGCAATAGTTTTTTCAGGAGCTTGTCTTCCTATTCTAACTGCCCCTTTAATTCTTCCTGCTGACCATTCTTCTTTTGTTCTAACGTCTGCAACTATCCAATCTTTTGAAACAATAGCTTCTTTAACTTCTTGAGTTGTAGCATAGTTTCCCGCTTTTTTATTTTCTGCAATCATTTTTGTTGTTAATGTTTTATAATCAATAAACTCATTAGCAAATAGTGTGCCACTTACAAAGATACTTACACTAAGTAAAGTTTTTATTTTCATTAGAAATCCTTATGATTAGTTTTGAGTATATTATAAGTATTAATTATTAAAATAATATAAATAAAATTAATTAATTCAAAAAAAGGGAATCTAATAAATATTTAAGCCTTTGACTTTTTATTTTTTATCATGTAACATTGTCCTAAAAAAGGACATATAATGAAGAAAATATTAACACTTTTATTTGTAGGATTAATTACGTTTTTTACTACATTAAATGCAGAAGAAACAAGTGAAAAGAAAATTCATAAAGTTGTAATTCAAGTAAGTACTGATGATTTAAGAACTCAAAAGATTGCATTAAACAATGCTGTGAATTTACAAAAACTTTATGGCCTAGATAATGTAGAAATTGAAATAGTTGCTTTTGGGCCAGGTCTTAATTTATTAACAAGTAAGAGTAATCAAAACAAAAGAGTAGAAAGTCTTGCTTTACAAGATATCTCTTTTTCAGCATGTACAAATTCAATCAAAAAGGTTGAAAAGAAAACAGGTTCAAAAGTTGTTTTATTAGAAGGTGTTCAAAAAGTTACAGCAGGAGTTGCTAGAATTATTGAATTACAAGAAGATGGATATTCATATATAAGACCATAAAAATTAATAAGTAGATTTTCTACTTATTAAAAACTAAATTTTAATTACATAGGTACCCTTAAAATCAACACATACTTCATTATCTTCAATTATTTTAGATTCAATTCTTATAGAAGCACTACCTTTTCTATCTATTTTCTCTTTTATAATTTGTATTTCTTCTTTTGATGGTTTTTTTGTATAACAGTGTATATCTTTTTTTACAGGTTTTAAATAAGAGTTTTCATTTTTTATAACTACGATATTTTTACTGTCAATATTAAGCTCTTTTGAAATCAACCAACATAAACTCCATGAAGAAATGATTGTAATTGTACTTAAGCTTCCACCAAAAGCAGTACCTTTATCATTTATATTTATATCTAAAGGTGCAGATGTAATTAATTCATTCTTATTATATGAATTAATCTTTAGTTTCATTAGTTTTGTTAGAGGAATTTCTTCATGTAATTTATTTTCTAATTCTTTTATCAAAGTAATCCTTCTGATTATTAATATTGAAATTATAATAATAAAAGCTTAAAATTATCTCTTTATCTAAATGACAAAAGTTGTACAATTGTAAAATATATGCATTAAAATAACAATTGAAAATAAAAGTGTGTATAAAAGTAGCTATTTTAATTAACACTTTAAAATAGGCTTATCGCCTAAAAATAGAGATTTTCATATCCTTTAATACTTAAGAAATAGATATATTGTAACTTTTATTTACAAAAACAAAAACTTGTACAACTGTTTACAATAATTGTACATACTAATTTTATGCTTTATGCTATAATCTTAACAATAAAATTAAATCAAATAGGAGACAATATATGAGTTTATTAGTAGATTATAAAGCACATGCACAAGAAAGAGCTAGCGAAGGTGGATTACCTCCATTAGCGTTAACACCAGAGCAAGTTGCTGATTTAGTAGAATTATTAAAAGCTGATACAGTTGCTGAATCTGAGTATGTATTAGATTTATTCAATAACAAAATCAACCCAGGTGTTGATGACGCTGCTTATGTTAAAGCTGCATTTTTAAATGATATTGTTCAAGGGAATGTTTCATGTTCAGTAATTTCAAAAGTTCAAGCTGTTGAAATTTTAGGAACAATGATGGGTGGATTTAATGTTACTCCATTAATTGATGCACTTAAAATTGATGAAGTAGCTGCTGCTGCTGCAACTGAATTAAAAAATACTATCTTAGTATATGATTCATTTAATGATGTTAAAGATTTAATGGAT
>MDTG01073397.1_pt1 | contig 21383 bp, 15 predicted proteins | sample 811421 | NCBI WGS metagenome assembly MDTG01 (sample SAMN05326645, study PRJNA326480) | marine metagenome | isolation source: seawater | place: Pacific Ocean: South East | collected 2011 | reverse complement strand
TGTCCTTTTCTTAGCGAGGCGCAACCTAGTTGGTTTCGCTTGCGGTTCAACAGCAAGGCTGCATCAAATCCCGCCCGATTCCACAAGGCAATGCGCCGCCAGCTCGTCCACATCCGCCGAATAGGCCTGTGGCAGCAGGCGCATAAGCTCTGCCTTGTCGATCTGGCCGCAATCCATCAGCGACAACACCATGGCGGTATCGTTCTGGATACGCCGCATCTCCTGCACCGCTTCCCGGCTGGCGCCGTTCCGTTTCAGCACCGCCTCGTTTTCCCGTGCGGCGATGTTCCGCACGGTCAGGTTCCAGGCGAGCGGCAGGATGTGGTCGATGTTCTCGGTATGGGAAAGCGCGGCCGGCCAGTCCTGTTCGAGAATATAGATGAACCCCATATTTTCTTCCGTATACGCCACCCCGACACGGGTAGAACCCCGGTCCGCGCGGATCTTCGCCGCAATGCGAAGTTCCGACAGGGCCTCTTGCAGGGCGAGATTGCGGTCACGGTCCTCCGGCAGCTGCGACTGCGCGGCCAGCGCGATCAGCGTGGTGCCGACGCCATGGTGCGCCATCTGGGACTGTTCCAGCGTGATGTCTTCCGGGTCGGCCTCCATCAGCTTCGCCGCCTGGCTGAAGGCATTATAGGCCAGCAGTGCATCGCCGCGCTTGCGCAGGCACTGGCCTTTCCAGAGCAGCAGCATCGGCTCGTTCAGGCCGCGGGCAACGGCCTGGTTCACATAGTCCACCACGGTGGAACAGCCCCGGTTCCAGCCGAGGGAATTGCCGTCTGCCTTGCGATATTCCAGCATGGCGAGCCCCGCGGCACCGATCGCCTGATCCGGCAGGGAGGCGCTGTCGTCGAGCAGCGTCTGGAACTCGCTTCGCACCGTCGCAGACTCGACCTGCCCGCCCCAATCGTCCAGCGCGGCCTGCATCAGCACGCGCTCGCCATTCGTCAGCAGGCTGACGCTGCCAGTCTGGTCAGCGCGCAGCACCATGGCCACGACCTGGGACGTCACTTCATTCATCGTCTTGCCCAGGATGTGCCCGCGCGCAATCGATACGGCGCGGTCCTTGTAGGCAGCGATCTGCCCCGGAGAGCCGGCCTGTTGCAGTTCGCGCGACAGCTCCGCCTGCCGGCGGGCGGCTTCGTTCTCTTCCCGGATGGCGACGAGCTGTGCCTGCGTCGACTCCCGCTGGCGGCTCGCCTCACCCGCCACGATGCGGAGGTTCACCTCATTCAGCTGCGCCTGCCGGGCATATTCGGCGCGCAGGCCCTGAAGCTCGAAATAGAAATAGATCACGCTGCCGACGGCGATCACGGCGGCGGTCGCCAGCAGGGCAGCAAGCGCCCGCACGAGGAAGCGGAAGGATTGCTGCTCGCCCTGCAGCTCCATCAACAGGTCAAGCGATGTCACCGGCGATGTACTGTCCTGACTGTCCCTGCTCACCACTCTGTCCCCCCTGAACCCTTCAGTTTCGTGCCATGCCAGACATTGGCGCCGAACATCGGCTCCAGCAGAAGGCGCAGGCCGGTCTCATCTTCATTTTCCCGCAGGAACGCTTCGGCGATCAGCAGCTTGATCCGTGTCTGGCGCATCCGCCACATTCTGAGCGCCGCGCCGATGGCGGTGGCGACAAAGAAGTTCGACACGCCGAGGATGCGTTCAGGATTGTTCGAGAAGATCCGCTCGCCGACAGGCAGCGGATAATGGCCGAACAAGGCCAGCAGGAACACGCTGAACGCCACCAGAGCCGTCAGCATCGCCCCGATCAGAATGAACCGGTTCAGCCGGGACTGGCTTTTCAACTCGTCCCGGTGCCGGCTGATCAGGGGGCTGATGGAGCGGATCATGACGGATCAGGGGCCCTCGCCACGCGGAAGCCGATGGCATCGTCCCGGCCGCTGGAAGGGTAAGCGTCCCGAACGGCGGAGCGGACATAGGACGGGATCTTTTCCCAGCCGCCGCCGCGCACGACGCGGGAACATTTCTCCGCGCCCTGCTCTGCCGCGGCATCGCCATAGCGGCCCGTATAGTCGTGGAACCAGCAATCGGCGACCCATTCGGCGGCGTTGCCATGCATGTCGTAAAGGCCGAACGCATTCGGCGCATAGGCGCCGGCCGGCATGGGCTGGCGCGGCCATTTCCCTTTCGGGCCGCCATTATACTGGCGCCCGCCGGCATTGAAGTTCGCATCCTTGTCGGTGAGGACATCGCCGGTATTGAACGCCGTGGTCGTACCCGCCCGGGCCGCATATTCCCATTCGGCTTCGGTCAGCAGGCGATAGGGTTCGCCCTCCACCTGTTCGTTCAGCCAGCGGACATAATCCATCGCCTCCCACCAGGTGATGTTGATCACCGGCATGGCGCCGCGCTTCCAGCGGTCTGACCGTGTTTCGGCCTTCGCCTCGTTTCCGGCACAGCCACCTGCCGCGATACAGGCATCGAGATCGTCCCAGGTGATCTCTTTTTCGGAGACGGCGAATGTGGCGACCTGCGGCGACCATTGCGGCCCCTCGGTCTCCTTGCGCTCCAGTTCGGTCTCCGGCGAGCCCATCATGTACGTGCCCGCCGGAATGGCCACCATTTGCGGACAATCGGTGCAATCCCTGAACTTGCGCGCCTCGACCGGGCCGCCACTGGCCGCCGCCGCGAAAGCAGCCTGGCGCACGAGGCCGGACACGGTACCTGCGGCAGGCGATGCCGCCGGGCCCTCAACAGGCACCTCACCAGTCGATGCGGTGGAGCGCGTTCCGGCCGGAAGGCGGGTGGAGAGCACCGAATCCGACATCACCGTAGGGGCAGGTGCCGGGGCGCCACTGCAGCCGGCAAAACAGAAATCGGCCCCGGTCAGGCCGGAATTGTAGAACGGGGTCTGCAGTCCGCCGGTCGCCGCATTCACATTGTCCGCGACGCGCTTGAACACCTGTTCGGCGATCAGGTTCTGCTGTTTCAGCGTCTGCGCCAGAGCCAGCGCGAAAGCGGAATTCGTGCCGTCGCCGTCATAGGCGACATAGCCGGGCGCGGTGGAATAGGAGATCAGCAGGCCGCGTGCGGGCTTCACCTCGGCAAGACCGCCGCCTGTGCTGCGCGTGGCGCTGGGCAGCGGATTGTCCCGGCAGGCATCGAGGATCACGAAATTGACGGCATTGCCCGCATCCTCGACATAGCGCAGCGCGTCGCCGAGGCGCGGCGCCTGGCGCCAGATGTCCTGTTCGGACCGGGCATTGGCATCCACCGGCACGAGATAGTTCAGCCCCTGCGACTGCACGCCGTGCCCGGCGTAATAGATCACGCCCACCGCCTGCGTGCCGCCGGCCTTCAGACGGGCGCCATGGGCGGCGAACGCCTCCTCCATCCGGTCTTCCCCGGCATTGAGGACGAGATCGACCTGAAAGCCGACATCGGCCAGCGTTTCGGCCATCAGACGGGCATCATTTGCGGGATTGGCCAGCTGCCATCCGCGCTGCTGATAGTCGGAATTTCCGATGACCAGCGCATAGCGCGCAGGCTTGACCGCCTGGGCCTCCGAGACAAGAACGGCAAAAAAACCTGCAATTCCAAGCAGGAACAGGCGAAGCATGGCAGGCGTCCCCTTCCCTTGAGATCGTCACCTTCATCCCCAGCACTCAGCGCTTACCCTAACCGCAATTCGGCGGAAGGGAAAAGGGGGAGATAAGGACGTTCCGCGAAGAGTTGATCAGCCGGCGGGATGCTTTGCGGAGGTGGGCAATTTGGCGAGTTCCTTGGCCTGCTTGACCCACTCGTCCCGCTCGATCCGGCCCTTGAAATGTTCCAGTTTGTTGTCGACCCATTCGATCTCTGCCGGGCCCCATTCGGCGACCTGCCAGAAATAATAGACGCCGATCTCGTTCAGCAGCTCGCCCAGCATCGGGCCGACGCCGTTGATCTCTTCCAGATCGTCCTCATTGCCGAAGGCCGGTTCGATCAGCAAATTGGCCTTGTCGCCGGGCCGCAGGGCGATTTCCAGCGGATGGCCTGTCGATTCCGGCGCGGGCTCAGCCTCAGGGGCCGGTTCCGGTTCGGCCGGGCGTTGCGGCGGCGGGGCCTTTGGGAACACCTGATCGATCGTCGCGAAGGACTGCGGCTCAGGCCGCAATGGCGGGGCGACCGGCTGGCGGTAGACATATTCGCCCTCCCCTCGCAGATGGCCGAAATCCCGCGCGCGCAAGATATGGTTCAGCGCCGCCAGCGTGTACTCGATCGAGGCAAGGCGGCTGTCGACGCTGCCCATGTCCAGCCGGGCATCCAGCTTGCGCATGGAGGACAGCACCGGCGACAGGTCCGGCTCGCGCAGGGCCAGCATGGAGTCCTGCAGCGCGGCCAGGCGGCGCTCCATCGGTCCGAAGTCCGGCAGCGACTGCATCTCCACCCGCAGCGAGGCCAGCGCGCTTTCGACACTGCCGAGTCGCGTCTGGATCGGCGTCAGGTCCACACCGGACCGGGCCAGCATCGACACCGTGTGCTCGACGCCCGACAGTTTGGAGTGCAGCGACGCGCTGCCGCCTTCGATGTCGGCCAGCTTGGTGTGCATCACGCGCATGTCTTCCGACGGGGTGCGCAGGATGCTCTCGATATTGCGCAGCTCGTTGACCATCGGGGTGAAGTCGGTTTCCGGCAGGTCGATGTTCGCCACCGCCTCCTCGATCTTCGCGAGGCGCTCCTTCACCGAGTCGAGGTCCGGCACGCGCAAGCCTGCCAGCGACGAGGACAGCGTCGACATGCGGATCATCAGTTCCTCGATGTCGGCCTTGCGGGCGGTGTCGATCCGGTCGGCAAATTCCGCCAGCCGCGCTTCCATGGCGGCCATATGCGTGCGCACCGGCTCAAAGTCCACGGCCGGGAACTCCTGATTCTCGATGGCCAGTTCCAGCCGTGCGAGGCCGGAATGTACCGGGCCGAGGTCGACTTCCGGCATGGTCTGGCCACGGACCAGTTCTTCCAGCTGGGACAGCCGGATCTCGACCGGGTCGAGGTCTGCGTTCTGCAGGCTGGCCACTTCGTTCGAAACAGAGAGCAGCGTGCTCTCCATATCCGACAGGCGGCCGAGCACGCTTTCCAGCGCATCGTCCGGCTGCTGCATCAGCGTTTCCATCCGGCCGAGCCGCCCTTCCAGACCGCCCATGCCGGTTTCGCGCACTTCGGTCAGCAGGCCGCGCATTTCGGTGAAGCGGTCATTGATCGCGCCGAGACCAGCGCTGCCGGTCAGCGACAGGGCGCTCTCGATCTTGGCGAGACGCTCGTGAACGGGCGACAGGTCCGGCGGGGCGAGGCTGGCCAGGCTCGCCTTCAGCTCTTCCTTCGTCACCGGCTCGGGCTGTTCCTTCGCCGCCGCGGTCACGAGTTCCTCATGATATACCGTGACATCCTCGTAGTTCCGGCGGAACCACCACCAGGCAAGGCCCGCCCCGCACAAGGCAGCGAGGACCATCAGCAGGAAAATCTGGAGCAGCAGGAACAGCATGGACGTTACTCTTGGCGGGGGCGGACGCCCCCAGTTGGGTTAAACTTCATTCGGACGCCCGCACGACGCGGATCTCAATCCGGCGGTTGCGCGCGCGCCCCTCCGGTGTGGTGTTTCCGGCGACCGGCCGCGACGCGCCATAGCCTTCGGCGATCAGGCGTTCCGGGTCGACCTCGCGGGCGACCAGCGCGTTGCGGACAGCGAGCGCACGGTTGCGGCTCAGCACTTCATTTTCGTCTTCCGGGCCGGTGGAATCGGTGTGCCCCTCGATTCGCAGCGTGCCGGGACAGGCCTTCACCGCCGCCGCGACCGCATCCAGCAGCGCATTGCTGGAGGCATCGATCACGGCACTTGAGGAGTCAAACTCAATGCGCGCATCCTTCAGTAAATCGGTGAGTTCCGCCTCACAGCTGATGACCGCATCATGTGGCAGGATGTCGATCCGGCCGACCGTGCCGAGCGGCATGGAGGCGACCGCCTCGCGGCGCACGGCGTCGGCCTCGGTGTCGGGCAGTTCGCAGCGCAGATTGAACCGTCCGCGTTCGAACCCTGCCTGCCCGGTGTCGCACTGGGCAATCGTGTTCACACCGCGCAGCACCACATCGACATAGCCTTCCGGCGCCTCCAGCCCGGCAACATCAAGATAGTCGTTCACGCCGGTGATGCGCGGCGGATAGATCTTGTTGAAGGCCTGGCGCACGACCGCGTCCTTCGTTTCCTGGTCCGGCATCGTGCCGTTCAGCGTCAGGACCCCATGGGTCAGCGTGAAGGTCCAGGACGGGGCGGCAATCGCAATATCGGTGACGCCTTGCAGCGGCGTTACGGGCGGCGTGGCGGCCTCTGCCTCTTCCGGCTCAGGCTGTGTGCCATACGGGCCTTGCGGCACCGTCACGCGGGTGGCCGGCCGGGCGAGGCCGAAGGGCGTGCCGGACGCCGCCTTCCGGGCGATCAGGCGGGCCCTGTGCGCCTCGGCGCCGGAGGGGGCATCGCCGGTGATGGTGACCGATTGTCCGCTGACAGACGTCTCCGCCCAGTCGATGCCATTGGCGGCCAGCGCCTCTGTGACGGCCCGCTTCGTGGCGCCCTGCACACCGAGCGCAAACGGGATGAGCGCGATCAGGAACAGCAGGCCCAGCCCGGCCAGCGGGACAAGGCCGAACGGCACGAAAGGCAGGTGACCCTCACGACGGGCAATGCGGCGCGAACGCATGACGCGCGCCTCTTCTTCCCCGTCGACGGTTTCATGGCTCACCCGACCGCCTCCTTCTGACGCGGAAGTATTTTCGAAAACATGCAGATTTTCAGTGAGGTAAATTTAGACGAAACGCCAATGGGCAACAATATAAGCAAGCATAAACGGCCCCCGATGTTGAAAGAAAATGCGCCGGGCCGGCTTTTATTCGTGCGATATACGAATTTTGCTGGGCCGGAGTCCCGCTGCGAGGGAACTTCCGCCCGGCTCAAACCACCCGGCACCGTCCTGCCCGTCAGGCACAAAACTCGCATTCTTCCCCGGAATCGTCCCGTCCGGAGAATGGAGAAGAGAATCGTGGGCTTGCGCTATCGCGTGAAACACCTGGTTTCCAGGCTGGGCTATGAGCTGGTGGAAGCCCGGCGCCAGATGCCGCCACCAGCGGCGCCTGTGCCCCTCGACATGCCCGCCGGCCTGATCGCGCTCGACTCGCCCGAAGGCCTGCAGCGCCTGCGCGAGGCCGACGCAATTGCCGACTATGTGCCGCTCAGCATGCACTTCGTCACTCAGGACACGCCCACATTCTGCGGGCCGGCCAGCATGAGCATGGTGCTGAACGCGCTGGGCATCGCCCGTCCGGGCACGTCGCATTCAGACCAGCACGGCCTGTTCGATCAGGACAATGTCTTCACACGCGAGACCCACACCATCACCCCGCGTGCGGAGATCCGGCGCTCCGGTACACCGCTCTCCACGCTCGGCCAGTTCTTTGAGGCGCACGGCGTCGACGCGAACACGGTCTATGCCAGCACGGTGACGGCCGGCGCATTCCGCGAGACGGCGCGGCGGGTTCTCGAAACCCCGGCCGAATATCTGGTGGTGAACTATAACCGCGCGGAAGTCGGACAGCTGTCCGGCGGACACATCTCCCCCGTCGCCGCCTATCATTCGGCCTCGGACATGTTCCTCATCCTGGATGTATCGCGCTATAAATACCCGCCCTTCTGGATCGCGGCGGAGGAATTGTTCCGTGCCATGAATGTGAAGACCGGCGCAGGCATCACGCACGGTTATGTCATCGTCGGCAGGAACCTGAACTAGGCGCGCACAGGCTCAGTTGTCGGCAGCGTCCGGCAGCGACTGGTCCATTGTCTTGGCAGGCTGGCAGCAGGACGGGCCGGAGACGATCTTCGCCGGAACCCCTGCCACGGTGCAGTGCGCCGGCACGTCCTTCAGGACGACAGACCCGGCGGCAACCTTGGCCTCGTCGCCGACATGAATATTGCCCAGCACTTTCGCTCCGACGGACACCAGCACGCCGCGCCCGATCTTCGGGTGACGGTCGCCGACTTCCTTGCCGGTGCCGCCCAGCGTCACACCCTGCAGGATGGAGCAGCCATCGCCGACCACGGTCGTCTCACCGATGGTGATGTCGGTGGCATGGTCCAGCATCACGCCGCGCCCGATCCGGGCAGCAGGATGGATGTCGACACCGAAAAGTTCGGACGCCCGGGACTGGAAGTGGAAGGCCAGCGTCTCGCGGCCCTCGCGCCACAGTACATTGGCAATGCGGTGGGTCTGCAGGGCCTGAAAGCCCTTGAAGAACAGGAAAGGCTGCAGCAGGCCGCGGCAGGCCGGGTCGCGCTCCAGAACGGCCATCATGTCCGCCTCAGCCTTGTCGACGAGTTCGTCATGGGACTCGCAGGCATCCGACAGGATGTCCCGCACCTGCTGGGTGCCGATGGTGGAATCCCCGATTTTCTCGGCCAGGTGATAGGCCAGCGCGTCACAGAGCGTATCATGGGCCAGGATCGCGGCATTGATATAGCCGGCCAGCGAGGGCTCATCTGCTGCCGCGGCTGCAGCTTCAAAGCGCAGGCGCTTCCAGGCGGGCGGCGGGGCGCCGATGTCGGGATTGGTATCTGGCATTCCGGGTCCCTCTTGCTCAGGGTGTGGCACTCACATGGGGCAGCCTGTCGCAGGCATCAAGCCCCGGCGGGTTCACAATCGGGTCATTCGCCGGATGTCTCCGGCAGGGCGGGCCTGTAGCCGAACAGGCGGCGGACGGGTTTGTAGGTCATGATCCGGAAGATCGCGGGGGTGAAATACAGCGACAGCAGGGCCGATCCGGCCACACCGCCGGAGATTCCCGCCGCCAGCGGCAGCCAGAAATTATCCCCCGACAACAGGATCGGAATGAAGCCGCCCATCGTGGTCAACGTCGTCGCCACGATATGGCGCGTGGCATCCACGACGATCTCGCGCTGGCGGATCACATCGTCGGCCATCGCCCACGGATCGGCCTTCAGCAGGCTCAGCACCACGATCGAGGCATTGATGGAAATCCCCAGCAGGCCGAGGCTGCCGACAATCGCATTGAAGCCCATGGGCAGGTTGAACAGCCACACACCGAAGAAGGCGAGGCCGATGGACAGGAAGCCCGTCGACAGGATCAGCACCATCATGCGGAAGGAGTTGAACACCAGCATGATCGCCCCGGCCATGACCAGGATCAGCGGCACGCCGACGCTGGCAAGGTCGGTCACCGCCTCCGCCGAATTCTCCGCCTCCCCGCCGATCACGATGCTGTAGCCAGCCGGCACGGTGAAGCCCGCCGCGTCGAGGCGGGCCTGGTAGTCGGCCAACACGGGCGCCGGGATCGTGTAGGGCTCCAGATAGGCGAGGATCTGGTTCATCCGCTGGCCGTCCCAGCGCGTGATCACTGCTGTCTCCGGATTGAGCGACAGCTGGCCCAGCGCAGACAGGGGCGTGCCGCCGGACCCGGAACCGACGGTCGCCGATCGGAGGTTCGACAGTTCCCGCCGGCGGCTGTCCGGCGCGATCACCATGACGGGCAGCTCCTCGGTGCCTTCCAGCACGGAGCCTGCCTGCACGCCTTCCAGCTCGGCGTTGAGGTCCGCGGCAAGATCGGTCAGCCGCTCGCCCGTCAGGGCTGCTGCGGTCTCGTCGGCATCGAGCTTCATGGTCGGCGCGCCGAGTTGCAGCGAGGCCACCGTATAGGTCACGCCCGGTGTCTGGGCGAGCACAGCGCGCGTCTCGTTGCCGAGCCGGTTCAGTACCTCAAAATCATCGCCGAGAATGCGGAACTCCACCGGCGCATCGGCGGGCGGCCCCTGCTCATAAGGCAGCGCCAGGAAGCGCGCGGACGGGAACTCTGCCCGCACCATGCGCTGCACGTCGGCGACGGTCTGGCGTGTACGGAGATTGTTGTCCAGCTGTACCCAGCCGGAGGCCAGCCCCTCCACGCCGCGCGTATTGTTGATGGCGTTGTAATAGACCCGCGGGGCCGGCTCCCCCAGCACCCAGGTCACATCCTTCACGCCTTCGATGGACCGGATCAGTTCGGTCGCCCGGCGGGTTGCCGCCTCGGTGTCGGCGAGGCTCGCTTCAGGCGGCAGTTCCAGGGTCAGCTGGAACTGGTCCCGCTCGGTCTGGGGGAAGAACTGGTTGGGCAGCTGGCCAGCCAGCCAGAAGCCAAGGATCGCCGGGGCAATGCCCAGCACGATGCCCAGCGGCGGGAAGCGCAGCACGGCCTCCACCGTCGCGCGGTATCCGTCCGAGATAAAGTCGATGGTGATGCCGTCCCGCCACCAGCGGCGCGGACGGGTTGCCTCGCCGCGTTCCCAGCCGCGCGTCCGGTCAAACCAGCCCGCCATGGCGGGGATCACGGTCATCGAAATGAGGAAGGAAGAGCAGATCGCAAACACGACCGACAGGCCGATCATGCCGATGAACTCTCCCGCTCCGCCGGGCAGCATCGCAATTGGCGCGAAGGCCAGCGCCGTGGTCAGCGTCGAGGCGCCAAGCGGCGCGAAAAGGTGTTTCAGGCTACGCTCAATCGCGTCCATCCGGTTCAGCCCGCGCACGCGCCACTGGTCGAAATCGTCGACCACGACGATGGCATTGTCGATCAGCAGGCCGAGCGAAATGACCAGTCCCGTCACCGACATCTGGTGCAGCGGATGGCCGAACACCTTGAACAGGATCAGCACCAGCGCCACGGTCAGCGGCAGCGCCGCCCCCACCACCAGGGCCGAGCGCCAGCCCATGGTGAGGAACAGGACGCAGAACACGATCAGCGCCGAAATCAGCAGGTTCTGCGCAAGGCCATTGAGGCGCGCATTGGTGTATTTGCTCTGGTCGAAAATGGTACGGATCGAGAGGTCCGGCGGCGTGTCGCGGGCGAAATCCTCAACGACGGCATGCGCCGTGTCGGCCCATTTGTCGACGCGCTGGCCGGGCGAGATATAGACGCCGATCAGGATCGCCCGCGCGCCATTCTCGAAGGCCATGTTCACCGGCGGATCTGCCAGCCCCTTGCGGACATCGGCAATGTCGCCAAGGCGCACCGCCGTGCCATCGCCGCGCTGGATGATGGGCACGGACCGCACGCGCGAGATGGAGTCGAACTCACCGCCGATCTGGAACCCGACATTGCCGCCCTCCGCCCTCAGCCGGCCGGCCGGGGCCTTGGAATCGGCTGCGGCGAGTGCCGCCGCGGCTTGCCGGAAAGAGAGCCCCGTCGCCGCCAGCGCGTCCGGGTCCATGACCACGCGCACTTCTTCGGATGGCAGGCCAAAGGTCTCGGTCAGCTCCGTGCCCGGAAGGCGTTCGAACCGGTCCTGCAGGTCCAGCGCGAGACGGCGCATCACGGCCAGCGGAGGCTCGGCCTCGCTCTCCCATCGGATGCCGACCACCAGCGTGGCCGCGCCGACATATTGCTGCGTCACTTCCGGCACGGAGACGCCAGGCGGGAACTGCGCCTGCGCCTGGGTTACCTTCTGGCGGACCAGCGTCCAGGCATTATCGACCTCGGTGGCGCCGAGATCGTCACGGATTTCCAGCGAGATCTGGGTCACACCGGCCCGGGAGGATGAGCGAAGCTCGTTCACTTCCGGCAATTCCATCAGCGCCGATTCCAGCGGCTCGGTGACCAGCGCCTCCATCCGCTCGGCATCGGCGCCCGGTAGGAAGGCGACCACATTGCCATAGCGCTCGACCAGTGTCGGGTCTTCCTGACGGCCCAGCGTCAGCATCGATCCCAGGCCACCGATCATCATGATCAGCATCGCCAGCGCCGTCAGGCGCGGCAGGCGGTAGAAGAGACTGAGCGCTTTGATCATGGCCCGTCAGTCGTCAGACAGGTCTGCCCGCTGGGATTCGCGGGGCGTCACCGGCATGCCGGGCGTAATGCGCTGCAGGCCGTCGACGATCACCCGTTCACCCGGCTGGATCGGCCCGCGCACATAGGCGCGGTCGCCATCGCTGTGCACCATTTCGACCGGACGCGGCACGGCATTCCAGCCCCCGCCGGAAGGGTCGGCGACGTACACGGTCCATAGTCCGCGGGAAGCCGCCGAAAGCGCCTTCACAGGCACCCAGAAGCCTTCCTCGCCGACGCTGCGGTCCAGCGCCAGCCGCACAACGGCGCCCGCATCAATTGCCTCCGGGTTCTCGATGTCGAAGATGGCGCCAACCGTGCGCTGGTTGGCATCGATCACGCCGGTGATATTGCGCAGGCGCGCCGTCACTTCGCCCGTATCGGCGACCAGCTTGTATTCCTTGCCCGGCTCCAGCAGCGCCGCGCTGGCGGCCGGCAGGCCGAGGCGCGCTTCGAGATGGCTTTTCTCCACCAGTTCGAGGATCGGCTGGCCCGCCGCTGCGATGGCGCCTTCATCGGACAGGCGCTGAGTCACCACACCATCGAAGGGCGCTGTGATGGCGGCGAGGTCTATCTGGACACGGAGCGTGTCGGCCTGCGCCTTGGCGGCTTCGACGCGGGCAAGCGCGGTATTGGCCTGCGCTTCGGCCTCATCGACGCGCTGCTGCGAGACATGGCCCTGCAGTTTCAGCTGGCGCTGGCGCTGCACGGTGCTGAGCGCCAGATCATGCGAGGCGCGGGCTTCCTGCACCTGCGCACGGGCCGAGGCGAGCTGTGCCTGCAGGCTGCGCGTATCGAGCTTTGCCAGCAGGGCGCCGGTCTTCACCTTGTCGCCGACATCGGCCCGGATCTCGGCGATCCGCCCGCTGGAGGCAAAGCCCAGCATGCTGGTGCGGCGCGCTTCGGCGAGGCCGGTATAACTTTCCTTGAGGTCGAAAGCGTCTGTCCGCTCGACCGTAACCACGGCCACGGTCAGCGGGGCCGGGGCGTCATGCGCCACTTTCGGCCCTTCCGCGCTGCGCAGGCGCGTCGCGGCATAGAAGAGGCCGGCACCGATCGCGATCAGCAGGAGCAGGAAAACCAGCCCCTTCAGCACCGTTGGTTTCTTCTCCCTGACCTCATTCCCCTCATAAGGGTGCGAGTGCGTCATCAGCGTGTTCCGTTCTTGTGCGGAGGGTCAGCAGGCACGGCGAGGCCGCGCATCACGATATCTGCGTGATACGCGACAAAGACGCCATCGGTTTGGGTCGGACAGGGCTGCACGTCCGGCAGGATCGGCATGTGGATCATCAACAGAGCCAAACCGTGGGAGGATGCCCAGATGGATTTGGCCGCCTTGATCGGCTCCAGCGCCGGGTCGAACACGCCGAGCGCCTGGCCTTCTTCCACCAGGTCGACCAGGATCTTGAACGCCTGCCCCTTGGGCGTGGCGATGAAGTCGTCCCAGCTGAGATGCCGGCGCACGGCCATTTCCTCAGGCGTCGGCACGGACGAGAACGCCGCCGCATAATGATGCGGCCGCGCGGTGGCGGTAGAGACATAAGTCGTCACGCAGGCCCGGGCCCGGTCGTGGAAATTCTGGTTGGCGGCGGAGACGCGGTCGACCTGCTCCAGCAGGCGCTCGAAGAAACTGTCCTTCAGCTCCTCCAGCAATTCCTCTTTCGAGCCGAAATATTTGTAGATGGCCGACGGGGAGTAATCGATCTCCTCGGCCAGCCGCCGGATTGACAGGCCGCTTTCGCCCTCTTTCGCGAACATGCGCTCGGCCGCAGCGAGGATCGCCTCGCGCACCTTGTTGCGCCGCCGCGTCGCCGGGGTCTGCTCAAGAGGATAGTCTGAATCCATGCCGCCGCCATGATCAACGTTCGAAAAGTGAACACTGTTCACCAAATAGACTGACATCACCCTCCCGGCAAGCACAGAATCTGAAAGCCCGCTTTTCGCCCGGAACAGTTCAATGTAGGGACGGCGTATGACGAAAAGGTTTCCTCCCGCCCCGCCCCTCGGTGAACCCATGCTGGCCGTAAGGCCCAGCGCAGAGGCCCGTACCCTGCTCGCGCTGCGCCGGTCCGCGAACAAGCAGTTCATGGGCGCGCCTGGCCCTTCGCCGGACGATCTGGATGAATTGCTGCAGGTCGCAGCCCGCGTGCCGGACCATCGCAAGCTCGCCCCCTGGCGCTTTGTGGTGTTCGAAGGCGACGCCCGCGCCCGTTTTGGCGACGGCCTCGCCGGGATCCGCGCAGGACGAGGCGATCCCGAACCGGAAGTCGAGACCGCCCGCAAACTGCTGCTTCGCGCGCCGGTCGTCGTCTGCGTGATTTCCTCGCCGGTGAATGACGGCCGCACGCCGGTCTGGGAGCAGGAACTCTCCGCCGGCGCCGTCTGCTACAATTTGCTGCTGGCCGCCAATGCCAGCGGCTGGGCGGGCAACTGGCTGTCGGAATGGCCGGCTTTCGATGATGACGCCGGCAAGCTGCTGGGCCTGGAAGAGGGCGAGCGCGTCGCCGGGTTCATTTATCTGGGAACAGCGACCTGCGATCCGCCTGAGCGCCCCCGCGCCGACATGGCCGAAAAGATCACCCGCTGGGAGGGATGAGCGCCCCTCGTCGCCTGCTCGCCGTCCTCGGGGCCGGCCTTCTCCTGCATAGCCTGCCTGCGCAGGCTCAGGACGGACCGAGTGTGTTCACCGAGAAAGACGAGATCTACGATCTGATAGAAAACTGCTCTCCCAGCCGGTCACGGGAATCGGTTCAGTCCGATCCGGACTCCCCGCTCACGGTGAGCTGCCGGAACGCCTGTCTCGAAGCCCGGCTGAACAGCTGGCTGGCTGAAAGCCCTGACAACCGGCAGCGCTATTTCAGGACCGGAGACATTTACGATATTGAGCAGTCCGCCCGCCTTTTCACCTGCCGGGAAGGCGCCCCGATGGTGGAGAAATCGGCCTGCCTCGGCCAGTTTGCGCCCGATATCCTCGCGAAAGCCGGCCCGATCCCCTGCGGCGAAAGCATAAGCTGCCAGGTCCGGTTCGACATCGACGATAACGGCCAGCCGACACAGCTGAGCGCCACCTGCCAGCCCGGTCCGGCAAAAGCGGAATATGAACGCGAAGCGATTTGCCTGACGCGCTCCATGTCCTTCCCATCCCATCGTGGACGGAAGAACGTCATTCAGCCATTTGAAATGAAGAGCGACCAGAGCTGCCCGATCTCCTGAGGCAGGGCTCTAGCCGCGCCCGCGGTAGGAGGCGACACCCGTGTCCGGCACATAGAGCCCGGCTGGCACCTCGCCCGACTGCCAGAACACATCGATCGGAATGCCGCCGCGCGGATACCAGTAGCCGCTGATGCGCAGCCATTTGGCCTCGGTGAAGTCGAAGATGCGCTTGCCGATGGAGACCGTGCAATCTTCGTGGAAAGCGCCGTGATTGCGGAAGCTGGTGAGGTAGAGCTTCAGGCTCTTGGACTCCACCAGCCACTCGCCCGGTGCATAATCGATCACGAGGTGCGCGAAATCCGGCTGGCCGGTTACCGGGCAGAGCGAGGTGAACTCCGGCGCCACGAAACGCGTCAGGTAGAGCGTGCCGGCATGCGGGTTCGGCACGCGCTCCAGCTGCGCCTCTTCCGGGCTTTGCGGCTGGGCGGTCTGTTGGCCGAGCTGGCCGAGGTTCTGGTAGATCGGATTGTCAGACATTTTAGAGCAGCGCCGGAACTGGAATGATGTTGAACAGGAGACCCATGTAAAGCACGTAGCCCGCGAGCAGAAGGCCCCCTTCCCAGCGCGCGATCCGCTTGCCGGTCATTCCGAACAGAAAAAGGAAGAACAGCGACAGGACGAGCGCGCCGATATCGGTGGAGCTGACAATGCTCTGCCCGCCGGTCTGCATGGCCTCGCCGGCGATATCCCCGGCATGGTTCTGCATCACGCTGAACGGGTGGATCAGCGCGGTGACGCCCAGGATGCCGAGAATGTTGAAGATGTTGGAGCCGATGATGTTGCCCATCGCGACATCTGACTTGCCACTGCGGGCGGCGGCCAGCGACGTCGCCAGTTCCGGCAGGCTGGTGCCGATGGCGACGATGGACATGCCGATCACGGCCTCGCTGACCCCGATGTCACGCGCAATGCCCACAGCGCCGTCGACCATGAAACGCGCGCCGAACACGATGCCCGCCAGCCCGGCGAGCGCGATCAGCAGGCCTTTCACCATGCCGTAAGGCGCCTCGACGATCTCGCCCTCGCCGGCATGCATCTCGGCCTCGGGCGTGCCGCCTTTCTGGTCGGCCACCAGCGACAGGATGATGTAGAGGATCAGCGCGGTGACCAGCAGGAAGCCGCTGAGCCGGGTGAATGCGTCCAGCCAGATCAGCCAGCAGAGCGCCGCGGTCGCCACGATGACCACCGCCGCGTCCCGCTTCAGCGCGCCGGGATTGGTCATGATCGGCTTTACCAGCGCGGCGGCGCCCAGCACCAGAAGGATGTTGGCGACGTTCGAGCCCATGACATTGCCGATGGAGATGCCCACCGCGCCAGTGTCGATGGCGCGCAGGCTGGTCACAAGCTCCGGCATGGAGGTGCCGCAGCCCACCAGGGTCAGGCCGATCACGAGCTCCGAAATGTTCAGCTTTCGGGCGACCGCGACCGAGCCACGCACCAGCCCTTCACCGCCAAAAATCAGGAGGCCGAGGCCCGCCAGCACCAGAAGATAGTCCATCAAAGGGCCTTTCGGAAAACCAGCTGAACATAGTTTACAGGCACAGCCGCACAATGGTTCCGTATCATCAAGCTGCGGACTAACAGGAAGTTACCGCAATTCATGTGAGATTCAGGCAATCTAAGCTCCCATATTCATGAAATACCGATGAATTTGGTCCAGAACTCGCATGGTTAAATCAATGGCCGGCCGACACATGCCTTCTCGCCCCCGCCAGACGGGTTCGGGCCTTGCCCGTCGTGCTGCCAGCCTCGCGCTGGCGGGCACCCTTTCGGCATGCGCGCTTCTGGGCGGAAACGCGAGCGGCAATGGCGTAACCGGCCCCCAGTATGCCGCCGCCTCCCTGGACGGCCTGCCGGACCATCTCGCCGACCGCACCAAAGCCGTTCTGCAGACCTACAAGACGCCACCCGCCTCCCTGCTGGAAGCCCGCCGCCGGGCAGACAGCGCCGCCGGAACCGTCGAGGAATTCCTCGCCTCCGAGGGCTATCTCGCCGCCAGCGCCATTCCCCGGCGGATCGACAGTGCGGCCACCACACCCCGCATCGACGTCATCCCCGGCAAGCGGTTCCGCATCGCCTCGGTCTCGGTCGACTATGATGGCGAGGTGGACGACAAGACCCGCGCGGAACTCGACAAGGCGCAGAAAGGCCTGCTGATCGGCGGCCCGGCGCACACAAGCTCCATCGAGCGGATGGACAAGGTGCTGCTGAACCATCTCAGGGATGCCGGCTATGCCTTTGCCGAAAGCGCAGACATCGACGTGCTGGCCTCGCGGCAGGACGCGACGGTGGAGGTCACCTACAAGCTGACCCCCGGTCCGCGCGTCAAACTCGGCGAGCTGGTCCTGCCGGACGAAACCAGTGTGCGCCCGCGCGCCGTCCGTGTCATGCGAAGCTGGAAACCCGGCGACTATTACACGCCTGAAAAGATCCGGACACTGAGAACCCGTCTTCGTTCGTCCAGCCTGTATGACGGCATCGGCATCGAGATCGCCGAGGCACCCGATGCCGACGGCACCTATCCGGTGGAACTGAAACTGGCGGAAGCAAAACCCCGCTCCATCGGGATCGGCGCCTCCCTCTCCACGACAGAGGGCGCAGGCGTGGACGCCTTCTGGGAGCGGCGCAACCTGACTGGCCGCGGCGACACATTGCGCGTCGATGGCGCCGTCGCCAATCTCAGCCGCGACCTGACCGTCAGTTACGAACTGCCGAATATCGGCCGCTATGGCCGGACGCTGGATCTGGAAACCGGGGTCCGCCAGCAGGAAACGGACGCCTATGACCTGTCCGGTTTCAAAACCGGCGCCACCCTGTCCCAGCCCTTCAACAAGAACTTCACCATCTCGGCCGGCGCCTTCGTCGATGTGACCCGGACGGTCGAGTATGAGCTGACGCGCTCCGGTCCGTCCGACCCGATCGACCAGGTGACCTTCTTCGTGCCGCTCAGCGGCACCTATGACACGGTGAAGAACAGGCTGGACCCGCAGGACGGCAACCGCCTGTTCCTCACCCTCGAACCCAGTGTCTCGAGCGGGACGGTCAACGCCGTCTACACGCGCTACCTGACCAATGCGGCGACCTACCATTCGCTCACGGACAGCCTGATCGCCGCGGCACGTGTCGAAGCCGGCGGCTTCCTTGGCGACACGGATGTGCCGGCAGACCGCCTGTTCTTCGCAGGCGGCGGCGGCACCGTGCGCGGCTATGCCTACCAGTCCCTGTCGCCGCAGAACGCAGATGGCGATTATGTCGGCGGCGAAGCCCTGTTCGATGCTTCCTTCGAGCTGCGCTGGCGCAAATCCAAACGCTGGGGCTATGCCGCCTTTGTCGATACCGGCGCAGCGTCCACGGATTTCGGCGCCGTCTTTGGCGACCTGCGCACCGCGGCCGGCCTCGGCGTGCGCTATTATCCGGGCTTCGGGCCGATCCGGCTGGACATCGCCACGCCGATCAGTCCGCGCGAGGGCGACGATCCGGTTCAGGTCTATATCTCCATCGGGCAGGCCTTCTGATGCCAGCCCTCTCCAAATTCCTTTCCCCGATCAGGAAACATCCCTGGCTGTCCGCGGCTGCCGCCCTGTTGCTGATCGTCATCGTGACGCTGATTTCGGCACGCCTCTGGATCTCCAGCGATGGCGGCCGCGCCTGGCTGCTCTCGCAGATCGATGGCCGCAAGGCAGGTGCCTATGGCACGATCGACGCCGAAGGCCTGTCCGGCGATCCGCTGGGCAAGATGTACCTGCGGCGTCTGGCCGTGCGCGATGCGGACGGCGAATGGGTCGTGGCGCAAAACATCTCTGTTGACTGGGCCCCGATGGCGCTGGTCTCCGGCCTGGTCGATGTGAAAGCCCTGTCGGCGGGCGAACTCAATTTCATCCGCCGCCCGGTGACGGAGAAACAGCCGCCGTCTGAAGGCGGCGGCAATATCCGGATACAGCTCCGCAGCCTGACCATTCCGGACCTCGCCTTCCAGGAAGGCTTTGCCGGGCCGGAAGCGCATTTCAATGTCAGCGGCCGGTTCGACCAGGACGGGCGCACAATCGCCGCCCGGCTCGACGCCACGCCGCGCGATGCCGGCACGGACCGGTTCCTCATCGACCTGCACCGGGACGACACCGGCCCGTTCAGCCTCGATGCCGACATTCATGGTGCCCCGGACGGGGTGATCGCGAACCTGATCGGTCTCGACACCGGCACCGGCGTGTCGCTGAAAGCCACCGCCTCCGGAACGCCGGAGTCCGCCACGGGCGACGCCACGCTGACCCTCGGCGACCAGCCCGCCGCCACGGCAGAGCTGACGATCAAGGACAAGCGCCTCACGGCCAATGCAAATCTGGACGCCACGCGCCTGCCCATGCTGGACCGCCAGCTGGTCACGCTGATCGGCGACAGCGCCAGCGTCCGCATCGAAAGCACGACCGGGCGGCGCGAAGCCCCCTTCGGCGTGGAGACGTCACTGCGGGCCGGTACGCTGTCGGTTCGCAGCAAGATCGACACGCGCAACTGGACGCTGACCGAAGCGGCAGATCTCGACGCGGAAGTGACCGACCTCCAGCCCCTGCTGGGTGAGCCCGGCAAACTCGCCTTCACCGGCATTGCGGCAAAGGACGGCAAGGACTGGCTGCTGCAGGGCAAGACCGGGCTGGATGTCAGCGGCGAGGCGGCCCTGCCCTTCAAGCGCGCGGAAGGCCCGCTGAAAGTCACCATCGCCCAGGACGACATCCGCTTCACGGGCGACCTGAAACTGACCCGCCTGCTTGGCAATGTCAGCGCCGCCGCGCCACTGTTCGGGGAAACCACCGCCCTCCGCGCCGAAGGCTATTACGCCCGCACCGCCCGCCAGCTCGTATTTGAGAAGGCCGACGCTGCGCTGGCCAAAGGCCGGCTTTCAGCGAATGGCACGATCGACCTTTCCGCCCGCATGCTGGACCTGTCCGGCACGCTCGCCACCGCGCTCGACGGGCTGGCCGGCAATATGCGCGGACAGGTCTCAGGGCCATTCTCCGTCACCGGCGGCCTGACCCGGCCGGCCGTGGAGTTCAGCCTCGCGGCAAGCGACTTTGCGGGCCTGCCCCATCCGCTGCTCCAGCTGACCGGCACCGCGCCCAAACTCGACGCATCGCTCAAGGTCAAATCGGGCGCGCTGAACGTCGCCTCGGCGACGCTGGCCGGCGAGCGCGCCAAGGTGACGGCGAAAGGCGACTGGGCCTGGTCCGGCACGAGCGAGTTGCGCGCAGTCATCGACCAGTCCGCCCCGGTCAGTGCAGGTGGCTGGGATGTCACGCTTAATCATGGCGTCGTCCGGATTGGTCATGACCAGAACCGCATTGATTATGACATCGAAACCACTGGCGGCAGCGCATCGGGCGCCGGGCGGCAGGTCGAAGATCTGGCCCTCACCGCAAAGCTGACCAGCGCCGGCAACCGTATCAGCGGCCCGCTCACCCTGCGCGCCATGGCCGATGGCGAACCGGTTTCGGCAGATTCCAACCTGGTGCGCGCAGACGGCCTCACCCAGCTGACCGGCCTCACCGGCACGCTTGGCCCCGGCACGTTCAGCGGCGCCGTCTCGCTGGCTGATTCCGGCGACCTGACGGGCGATATCGACGTCGACGGCACGGCCCTCTCCTGGAGCAGCGGCGAAGTCCGCGAAGCACAGGGCAACATCCATTTCGAGCGCAAGGGCGACGACCCGTTCGCCCTGAAGGCAGACCTGAACGTCACCGACCTCGCCCTCGGCCCCGGCCGGGCGCTGGTCTTCGACAAGGCAAGCGCCACGCTGCGCAATGCCCCGGAAGGCTATGACATCCGCGCCCGGCTGATTTCCGAAGTGCCGACCTATCCGACAGACCTGACCTTCATCGCCTCGGCCAGCTTCGGCGAACCCGCCGCGAGCGGCATGTTCGAACTCTCGGGCACCGCCCTCGGCGAGCCCATCGCCACCGCCGCGCCGGCCCACTGGAGGCTGGGCGAGACGCCGGAACTCGACGCCGACATTTCCCTGCTGAGCGGCCGGTTCAAGGCAGGCTTCACCGGCGGCGGGGACGAGACGCGCCTCGTCTTCGATGCGACCGGGATCGACCTCAGCCCGGTGCTCGCGCTCTACGAGACCACGACCAACCGGACCCATCTTGAAGGCCATGGCGACCTGCGCGTGTTCGGCGCAGATCCGTCCGGCACGGTTCATGTCGTGGCGGCCAGCGATGTGCCGGGGCTCGACTCTTCCTTCATGCTGAACCTCGACAGCACGCTGAACCGCAACAGCCTCTCCATCGACCTGAAAAGCGACTATGGCGGCCGCCTCGTGCTGA
>MDTG01022826.1_pt1 | contig 21383 bp, 17 predicted proteins | sample 811421 | NCBI WGS metagenome assembly MDTG01 (sample SAMN05326645, study PRJNA326480) | marine metagenome | isolation source: seawater | place: Pacific Ocean: South East | collected 2011 | reverse complement strand
TTGAGGTGGGAAGCCCTATCTCAATTATTACTCCAAGATAACCAGCTACCTGCAAAAAATAAGCATAGTATCCAAAGTCAGAAACTGATAAATTTCTAGCTATAACTAAAGTTGCAATGTATCTAAAAGCTTTTGAAGCAACCAAAACTCCCATTAGCACAATAGCATCTTTAAGAAATACTCTTAAGCCATCAATATCCTCAAACCAATTAGTTTTCATCATTTTTAGGCCTACGAATTACTACTCGGCAGAGTATTATTTCGAGAAAATTTCATTATAGATACAATATAACAAAACATTAATAATGTTGGTTTCCAAGTCAAAGTTGTATGGAAAATATTTGGAATTAACATTGATACTGAAAAAATAAGCAATAAAAGCCTTATATTTTTATTTAGATCTGCTGACAAGAAGATGCTCAAAAGCCATAGGAAATATCCTAATATAACAATTAAACCAATGATGCCAAAGTATTGCAAAATATATAGAAAAGTATTGTGCGGTTCATGAGTCTTATGACCACTCATTCCAATCACTCCCTCCAAAGATCCTAACGGAACACCCAGCAGAGGGTTTTCATCAATACGTTGAATGGTATCTTGCCAAATTGATGTTCGTGCTGAAGTGCTTCCAGAATTTAAAAGCACCTCTGGCTGAAATCTATTTATTAGCATATTAGTTAATATATTTTCTTCCTGATTAACTGATAAAAATATAGGTGCTGTAAGTACTACAAAACATCCAAAAAATAGAGCTACCGCAGCCCTCTTGGCATTCCAAATAAATATATAATAAATTAGTCCAAATGCAAGACCAAGAATGACAGCTCTAGACATGCTCAGAATAACGGTAACGGCCCCTATTAATGTAATGGCTAAACTTAATTTATTTGATGTTAATTTAAGAGCATATAAAATCGTGCCACACCAAAAAACAAGCAGTGCAAAATATCCATATCTATTAGCATTACGTAAAAACCCTGCTTGTCGCAAGTCAGAAAAACGTAAATCATCGCTTAATTCATCACTAATTTGAATAACTTGTGTGTCTATGTTTACAGATATAATTGTTGACAAAAAAAACGAAAGAGCCACTACCAAAATTGATAAAGAGAAAGTATTAGTAGTTTTTACTAAGTTGCAAAAAATAACAAAAAATAACAAATTTCCTATTAAGGAAATTGCAATTACAAGTGCTGAGTCAGTATTATTAGATCGAAGCGTAGAAAAAAGTATTAGTAATGTAAGTGCAAGTAATACAAAAAAGTGATTTCTATTAATAGAGAGTCCATCAGAATATGAAAAAAGAACCTTTAAAAAGAATGCTAAAATTAGCAATAATCCTGTTGTTCTTGCCAATGGCAGCCCCATTATTGTGAGTCCCTCAAAAGGCAATGTTGCAAGAACTGCAAATAAAGCTAGCAAATATATCCTCACAGATCTGCTACCTTTAATTTATTTACCATTTTTAGATAACCATAGCTCGAGCATTACTAAATTCCAGACTGACCCTTTTGCTTTAGAATCAGAACACAAATATTTTTCCAAAGCTTCCCTTTTGAAAATAGTGCTACATAATATTGAGTTCTCTAACAGCAGCTCGTGAGCAAAGTGTTTAAAATTAGCATTCATCCAATATGATTCTGGAACAGTGAACCCTCGTTTTTTACCTGACAGTATATAATTAGGCAATCTATCTCGGTAAGCCTCTCTAAGAGCAATCTTTGTCTGTTTAGCAGAAACTCGATTAGAGGGTTTCAAAGACAATCCTAGCTCTGCTACTCTATAATCTAAAAGTGGAGATCTTGCTTCCACCGAACTGCTCATAGAAGTTAAATCTACCTTGCTTAGCACGTCTCCTGGTAAATATTCTAAATAGTCTAAGATTGACTCAAGATTTTCAATTCGTGAATCTAAAAAAACCTCTCCAGAATTAAAAGAAGCCTCTTGATGCTCCAATTCTTCCTTGAATGAAGGGTGGAGCATATTAACAAAGGTACTTTTTGCCTCCATCGACAATATTTCCCTATATAGACCACTGGCTTCGTTTACCGTTTTCTCTTTTAGGTAGCTAAGCTTTCTTGGCATATATTTATCAAAAGTAGATGGAACAAATCTGTGAAACAGATAAATCAAAGGCAGAAATTTGCGATATCTAGCTGATTTTGAATACCTTAAATAACCTCCAAATGCCTCATCACCCCCATCCCCAGTTAGAACAACGGTTGAAAATTTACTTTGTTCTTTAAAAAGCATGTATGACGGATATGCAGAATAATCTCCAAATGGCTCATCCATAATTTCAGCAAGTTCAGGCAAAAAATTAAGGTCAAGGTTAGTGAAATCAATAATATTATGATTCACTCCCATATCTTTGGCAAAGCGAGCTGCAATGCTTGATTCATCTTCTGACTTACCTGGATAGCGAATCGAGAATGTTTCCCCTTTATAATCTGCTCCCGTGACCGCTTCATACAAAACGATGGAAGAATCAAGACCCCCACTCAAGGAAATGCTTAGAGGAACATCAGACTCTAATCTTATACGAGTAGCATCTCTTATGAGATTTCTGATACTTTCGTGAGAAGTATCACCAGAGATTTTTGGACGAGGAGTCCAGTATTGCTCAAGTCGTAATTCATTTTTATGAATTACAGCTATATGTGCTGGTGGTACCTTGATAACACCACTGTAAATAGATCTATTAGCTCCAACATGTTTAAACCTTAAATAATTCATAATCGCCTGAGGATCAATTGATCCTAAATCTATACCAGAAGCTTTTAAAGCTTTGATCTCTGAGGCAAAGAAAATTTTATCACCTGATCTTGCTAAAAATAGAGGTTTTACTCCTAACCTATCCCTAGCTAAAAAGAGTTTTTCTTGAGAGGTATCCCAAATAGCAAATGAAAACATCCCATTTAAATGATGAACTAAATCAGTACCATATTCCTCATATAAATATACTAGGACTTCAGTATCAGTTTTAGTTCTAAAAATATGTCCCTTCTTTTCTAAGGATAAACGTAACTCGTTATGGTTATAAATTTCCCCATTAAAGGTGACCCAAATAGTGCCTGCATTATTTGAAAGAGGTTGCTTACCAGTACCAACACCTATTATTGCCAATAGCGCATGACCCAAAACTACCTTTTGATCAAACCAAACGCCTTCTCCATCAGGACCCCTATGCTTAATTTTTGTTAGCATATCTTTTACAAGATTCACCTGAGAAGGGTCAGTGTGGGTATTTGTGTATATTCCTGCAATCCCACACATCAGAAACAAACCTCATCAATAAATTCAAAAAGTTTTTTACAGTAAAGCTCAGAGGACCAAGCTTTTGATTGCTCTAATCCATTTAGTGATAAAGTAACACGCAACTCGTTTCTGTTATATACATCTAACATCCGTTCAGAAAGTGATTTATATGATCCAATATCAAATAACATACCATCATGACCATGATTGATAGTCTCAAGAAATCCTCCAGCATTAGATGCTATAACCGGAATTCCAAGGCGTTTAGCCTCCATAACTGTTCGTCCTAAAGGCTCAGGCTCATCAGAGGGAGCGATAACTAAACTATTTTTTTTCATTTGATTAACAATATCATTTACATGGCCATGGAATACTATATATTTTTTTAAATTAAGTTTCTCCACCTCAATGACTAGGCTAGCCTTTAGTGGTCCATCGCCAAATATCGCTAACATGCCCCGCCCACCTCTTAAGCGATATTCTGAAAAAGCTTGTACTAAAGTTTTGGCTCCTTTCCATGCTATTAATCTCATATAGCTAGCAATTTGATATGCCTCCCCTTTTGCTAAAATGTTACGTCCTTGAACATAATTTTGCTCTTCAAAATTTGAACCCAAAGCATTATGAATAACAAGATGGTTTTTAAAAAATACATTGTTAAATTTATAATGATTAGCAACTGTATTGGATATAGATACAGCCCCAGCAATTCTCCTTGAAAGGTAGCGATCAATAAATCCTAGCTCACTAAGATTTCTTAAATGGCAAACCATTTTTTTTCTTAATAAAAAAGATGCTATAACTGCTGCCCTGTCATTAGATAAGCCTGTATTACTATATACTAAGTCAGGATTCAACCGTGCTATTGTTTTGGTCGCTATATAGGTATTAAAAATCAAAAAAAAGCGAACAAAAAAACTTGATATAAACCCTTTCAAAGCATTTATAAATTTATTTTTTGATTTACTTATTGATGCTTTTTGTTTTGAATGGACAGCATTGGTAACTTTCTTACCTAATAGCTTTCTCAATGAATAATGTGGAATAATTTGATTATTCACACCATCTAAATTAGGAAATTGAATGAGTGGATTTGTAACATATGAAACGATAACTACATCCCATCCAGCTTCAACTAAACCCTTAATAATAACTCTTAATGAAATGTACGAACCTCCAGTTGTAGGATTATCTGGCCTTGTGGATTCAAAAATTACCACTCGACTTTTCTTATGCAAAACTGTCATCTTTTTATAATTTTTTTGATAAATCTCATATTTTAATATTTATGCCTTTAATTTATGAACCATAAATGAATGTTTATTAACTCTTTAAAAGAGAGAGCCTCGGTGTTTGAACTTATCTAAAATAATTAAAGAAAGAATCAGTCAAACGTTCTTTAAACGCGCAATTAAAGGAATTCGTAAGAAAAACTTTATGATTGTAAGCAAGAGAAAATAAACCATATACCCATGACTAATAAACAAATCTTTTTGTAAATTGAGAACATTTATTAATAAAATATCTGTTATCGCAGCCAAAACGATTAAGTGAAAGAATGCAGTATTGCTACCTGTATTGAAAAAGAAAGCTTTAATACGTGATCCTGGCATTACAGCCATTTCAGACTTTCCACTCTTCCTTGTCATTTCAGTTGATAGTCCGCAGCTAATTAAAATATCCCTTGAAATGTCATCAAGTAGATAGCAAATCATCGCAAATGCTGCAAAGTATATAAAACCTATTTCTTGGAAGTTTAAATATAAACTTAGCCCAATCCCAATTATGCAAAGAGGATTTGTGGCGTAGTGAGCCAGTCTATCAAAATAGTCACCAAAAAGGCTTGACGTACCGTGAAATCGAGCCAATTCTCCGTCAACCGTATCAGCAATAATCAATAACTGAAAACAGCAGCCACCCAATATATATGAATATGCATTTCCCAAAGAAAGAAAAATAGCTCCCAAAACTCCAAAAAAGAACATGGATAAGGTAGCCATATTTGGTGTTACAGGCGTGAAACTCAACAAAGCTGTTATTGGTGCAGAAATAAATCTTGTGAAATATCTATAATAAATATCTCCAGATTTTTGATTTGAATATATATCTTTTAATCTTTCAAAATATCTCATTTCGCCTCCCAACTATTTGATGAGCTAAGACTATATTAGTTAACTACTATATACGGTGTTTCTTAAAACCTCAAAACTATTAATTTAGAGGTAATTGTTTTTTTGCTAAGTCTGACAGAGCTGACGTTAAATCCCATTTAGGATGCCATCCAATAGCTACCAAAGCAGATGTATCTGCGTACGAATCCATTATCTCATTAGCTCTGTGCTCCAATGCACCAAAATTTAGTATTGAGGGTGAAATGTTAAATTCCTTTGCTAACTTGAGACAAAATTGTTTGAGTTCAATAGATTTTCCACTGCCTACCTCATATTCAGTATATCCATCTAGATTATTATGTGAAATAACACTGATAAAAGCTTGGATAACGTCATCAACATAGATAAAGTCACGTTTCTGCATTCCATCAGTCAGAGCAATATTATGACTCTTAAGATAGAAGTTTCTTATTAAGCTTGTTACAAACTTATTTTTACCATCATTTGCTCCAAAAACATGCTCGAGACGAAGATTTAAGAGAGCAATTTGTTTATCTTTAATTAATCTCTTTGTATATTCGATTAACTGATTTTTGGATTTGATGTAGCTTTTTGAGTGCTGGTAATCATATGCAGGTTTACCAAAAAAAGAGTCAGTATTAATTAATTTTTTAGCTCCCATTACTATTGCATATCTAAATAACTTTAAGGGTAGTACTACATTACTATTTAAAATATCAGTTTCACTTTCATTATTCTGTCCATAGGTCGTAGCAAGGTTTAGCACAGCATAAATAACTTCATTTTTTGGAATGTCATTTAGATAAGTATTCCAGGTTACCCAAATTAAACGGGGGTGAGAAAAAGGCTGATCAAGTTTTCGAGAAACTGCAAAAACTTTGTACCCATCTGACAATAATTGCTCAACTAAATAACTACCGATAAAGCCAGTTGCTCCGGTAATAATGACGCTAGCTTTATCATTCACTGGTCAGAGTACCTAATAAAATTACTTCATATATTGTAAGACAAGTCACATCTAGTTACCCACAAATAATACACGCGCAATTAACTAGCAATAGGATAGTATCCTGACATCTAAATATAGTTACCTATAAATAATTTAGAACAACCTAGTTGTACTGACCAAAAAAATCAACACATACTGCTTCAATATGATCAAATTGTTGATCTGTTAGTCCTTGATGAGAGCCTAAAAGAATACCATTCTTCATCATGTCATTTGCATTATCATAGTTATCATTAGCAATATAATTCTGTTCCTTCATCATAGGTTGATTTAAAATATTACCCGAGAATGGAGGACGCGTTTGTATCCCTCTGAGTTCAAAGAATTTTTGCACATCTTTTCTAGAAAATGGAGCATTTTCTTCAATAATAAATGGAAAATGCATCCATATTATCTCAGCATCTGGAAAAGGAATTCCAGTCCTAATAAAATCACTGTATTTTTTAAAGATTGATTCCATTCTTAAGTAAGCGGCCATTCTTTTCTTCTTTACTTCATCAAAATGAGATAACTGAACCAAACCAAACGCAGCTCCCATTTCATTAGGCTCTAGCTGATAGCCAGGGTATTCAAATATAAACTTAGCATCATATTCAATACCATTCAATTCAGTGCCAAATCTTTTATCTAAACTTTCAGATTCAATGATATCTGCAAATTCTGCAGATGTTCGACCCCAAGATCTTAATAATCTAGCTCTTCTTGCTATATCTTTATCATTAACACCTATCCAACCGCCGTTACCACCACAGTTAATAATATGTGACCCATAAAAACTAGTGATACTGATATCCGTTCTATCACCCGTAGGTGTACCCCTTAAAGTTCCACCTAATGTATCAGCAGAATCTTCTAGGACAAGCAAGCCATGTTTATCTGCAACTTTACGGATAATATCCCAGTCAGGAATATTTCCAAGCATATTAGGAATCCAGATTGCTGAAGTTTTATCAGTTATGAACTCTTCAACTCTTGATGCATCTATATTTAAAGTATCTTTTTCAGCATCCATAAAAACTGGAACTAAGCCGTTTTTAAGTATTGGTGTGACTGTGGTTGCAAATGTGAAAGCGGCAGTTATAACTTCAGAACCTTTTGGCAAGTTAGAGGCCTCAGCAGCCAACATTAACGAAGAAGTTCCAGAATTAGTCATTAATCCATATTTTTTGCTAAACATTACAGCTACTTTTTCTTCCATTTCAGTAACATTTTTACCCATCTGAGTAGATGTCTGTAAGACATTTACAACAGCATCTATTTCTTCTTGGCCGTGAACTGATTGAGCATACGGAACTTTTAAAAAATTTGATTTATCCATAAATTACTTCCTTTTCATTTGTTTAAAATTTATATTAATTCACTGTTATGTATTGAAAATCGGTGGCATTAAGTTCAGATAAAAGTGAGCGTGTATCAAAAATAATTTTACCTTTAAGATGATCAGTCATGTCAGCTAACTCTGAATATTCATTCCAGTTTGTACAGATAATAATAACATCTGAGTCTTTAATTTCATTCTTCCAGTTTTGAGAGAAATCAACATCGAAACGTTGATCGATTTCAATTATAGCATTATCTATCGCAATTGGGTCATGAGCTATTAAACTATTTACCTCTCCAGACAAAATTTTCAATAACTTAAGAGATACTGACTCTCTCACATCATCCGTGTCTGGCTTAAAAGCAAGACCCAGCACTAATACCTGCTTAGTTTTCAGATCACCTGTAGCTTTTTTTAGAATTTGCAATATTGCCTCAGGCTGTTTCTCATTAACATCAATTACCGCTGACAAAATACTAGATGAAACCCCGATATCTTTTGCTAGCGAAGAAATAGCCATCACGTCTTTTGGGAAACAACTACCTCCATATCCACACCCTGGTTTAAGGTAGTCAATGATCTTTGGTTTAACTTTATAACCCTCCTGATCAAGAGGAGACCATCTATTGTCTAGATGCACTCCAAGCATAACTTTTTCAAAATCAATATTTTGAACAGCACGAGCAATATTAGAGTATTCATTGATAGTCGAAATCAGTGTTGCCAATAAAGCATTATTAACGTACTTCATCATTTCAGCAGATCTAGTGTTCACTTCGATTTTTTCACAATCCCAAGGTTTGTAGATTCGTCTGAGATTATCTAAAGTTTTTTTATCTTCGAAACCAAATACTATTCTATCTGGATTTTGAAAGTCCTCAATAGCATTGCCTTCTCTAAGAAATTCAGGATTCATTCCTAGACCAAAATCACCGACACTTTTCTCAGACTCACTTTCTACTATATCTTTAAAGAAAGTATCAGTGGTGCCAGGCAAAACAGTACTTTTAATAATTATTGAAATATACTTTTGAGATGACTTTATAAGTCTACCCATCATTCGACCAACTGAAGCTATTTGGGATAAATCTGATTTTCCATCAATAGTTGGTGTGCCAACTGCCACAAGAATTGCATCAAAATTCATCAACTCTTTCTCGCTTTCATCATCTAATACATGAAAATCAAGATTGTCTTTACTCGATGCAAGCAGATTATCTAATCCATTTTCATAGATAGGACAAATGCCTTGATCTAACTTATTAATATTTGTTTTGTTAATGTCAAAGCATGAAACCTGGTGACCTTTTGATGCAAGGCAAACCCCAGAAACAAGGCCAACATAACCAGTTCCAATAATTGCTAATTTCATCATTTATCGATTCCTTGAAAATTATCTCCATACCAAATTAGAGATTGCTCAAGTCCTTTTCGAATATCTATAGATGGATTATATCCAAGTTCTTCCCTAGCCTTACCAATTAAAGGACACCTCCTATTTGGATTATCAGTTAAATAATCCTTGTCACTGCTGACTTTATAGACTAACTCACCGTTATAAGCAAAGATATCAGCTGCCACATCAATTACCATCTCAGCTAGCTCTTTTATTGAGATTTCAGGTTGCTCTGTTCCAATATTGTAAGCTTCACCCGAACGCCCATTGACGAGAACTTTAAAATACCCAACAACCGCATCTGCAACATAACAGAAAGTTCGTGTTGGAGCTCCATCAGATAACATTACAATATCGTCACCAGCCAAGACGTTTCTACAAAAATCAGGTAGCGCTCTACCATCTGTAATCTTGAGCCCAGGACCATAGTTATTGAACGGCCTTGCAATTTTAATTGGTAAACCATATTGCTGGGAGAAATTAACGCACAGCGTCTCACCATAACGTTTTGATTCGTCATAACAGGCTCGAGGCCCAGTACAAGACACATTTCCTCTATACTCTTCAGAGGTCGGAATATTTTGTGGGTCTGGATCTCCATATATTTCACTAGTTGAGAAATAAAGCAATCCTCCTACGAACTTACCATCATCATTTCTTTTTTTAAAAAATTCTAGAAGATTTCGCAATCCATCAACATTTGCATCCATAGTTTCTATAGGATGTTTACGATAATAAATTGGTGAAGCAACACTTGCTGCATGAATAATATAACTTACGTTACCAATATCTGAGGGTGGTGGCTCCAATACATCATGTTTTTTAACTGTTAACAAACCTTCAGACTCAAAATTTAAAAGCCAATCAGGTAAACCGCGCATAAAATTATCATAAACTACTAGATCTATAGTATTCAGTTTGGAGTCAACTCTTAGACGATTCCAACCAACTATAGTATTTACAAGATAATACCCAAGAAAGCCACCCCCGCCTGTTAAAAGAATTTTATTACCAGATAGCTCGGTTAATTCTTTATTTATGTTATCAACAATATAGGTAACATCTTTGCTAACAATATCACTAGCATTCATTTTTTTCTCCTGTTTTTAATAGCAAATTAAACGTCTAATCTTGGAAATATATCATTATATCTACCAAACTTTCCATGGAGCAGTCCCGTCCTTCCATAATTGCTCTAAATGTAACTTGTCTCGAAGGGTATCCATAGGCTGCCAAAATCCAGTGTGCTCAAATGCCATTAATTGATTATTTTCAGCTAAAGACATAAGTGGCTCTTTTTCCCAAATTACATCATCACTACCAATCAAATCAATAACAGAGGGTTTTAAAACAAAAAAACCTCCATTAATCATACTGCCGTCACCCTTAGGCTTTTCCTGAAAACTCTTTACAGTTCCTGAATGTATCTCAAGAGCGCCAAATCTCCCTGTGGGGTATGTAGCAGTCAATGTCGCTTCTTTTCCATGGGATTTATGAAACTGAATTAAATTGGAAATATTTATGTCGCCAACACCATCGCCATATGTGAAACAAAAACTCTCTTCATGTTCAACAAATTCCTTAACTCTAAGCAATCTACCTCCGGTCATAGAGTTATCTCCAGTATCTATTAGTGTTATCTTCCAGGACTCCGCACGCTTATTATGAATCGTCACTTCATTATTTTGCATATTTAGAGTTACATCAGACATATGCAAGAAGTAGTTTGAAAAATATTCTTTAATAACATAACCTTTATACCCGCAACAAATAACAAAATCATTAATTCCGTGAGCGGAGTACATCTTCATAATATGCCACAAAATGGGTTTCCCACCAATTTCAACCATTGGTTTTGGTCGACTACTCGTCTCCTCACTTAACCTAGTTCCCAATCCTCCAGCCAATATAACTGCTTTCAATCTAATGCCCTCTCATGTTAATTTAATACTATAAATATATGATACAAAAATTTTAGTTCGTCAAGCTCCACCAAAAAGTAGAATGTTTATAAACTTCATGAAACTTTGAAGTTCATACAAGCCCTAAGAGACAGAAAGTCAATTATTTACTGGGCTTGCGATGAAGATCGCTCAATCATTCCAATGTATTTATTTTTAAATCGAAAAACTTTAAAAGATCGCGAGGCAAATTTATCAACTAACTTTTTGAAGTGTGCATTTTCATGAATATCATCCATTATAATAACTGTATTGCTAGAAATATTCTTTTCTAAAACACGAAGTGCAAACTCTCTACCTGCGAATGTTTTGTCTGAATCATAATGAATAAGATCTACTTTACCGGCTATCTTTGAAATTTCTGGCAAATTATACTCATCTCCCTTAATTTTTAGAACCCAATCATTCCTCAATTCCTTTGGGACCAAAATACCGATGTACTTTTCGGAATCATTTAGCCCAGGGTAAGGAAAATCAGAGCTATACAGTATCCCATTACCATTTTTCTTTATTGCATCCAAAAGCGTAGCCGAGGAATAGCCAAGTGAGACGCCGCTTTCAACAATAATTCTTAAATTCATTTTTCTTACTAAAAAGTATAATAAATGACATGCGCCAGCCCCACCCATTTTTTGAAGAATATAATCGGATATATTCATTTGTGCTGAGTTGTTTAGATTGATCTCAAATTCTAAACTTTCTTTCCACAGCTGCTCATCAATATTCATGCAGAAGCTTTCAATGTCAATAGAATTGTCACTAAGCCAGCAGAGATATTCATTAGATGGCTTTTTCTCAACAAATTTAGATACTATCTTTCCAAATAAGATCCTTAAATTGCTGTACTTGCCAAAAAGTGACTTTACAGAAAAAATCAATACGTTTATTAGTTTCAAAGTTGCCCTCTATCTAGAATTAAAATTATCTAACTCTATATTATAATTGCCAATCACTATCAGTCTTATCGAAGATATTTTTTATATCAAAAACAACGCATTTTGTCTTTCCAAAATCACGAATTATTTTTGGTCCCATAGCTTTATATTCGTCATGAGATACGGCAATAAGAATCGCATCATATTCATGATTTTTAGGATGATCAATAGTGTTAAGATTAATAAAATTTTGTATAGATTTTTTGGATACCCAAGGGTCGTGGACATATACTTCACTATTTAGATCCTTTAATTCATTCACTAGATCTAATACCTTGGTATTACGAACATCTGGACAATTCTCCTTAAATGTTAATCCTAGCACTAATATTTTAGATCCAGTAATTGAAATATCCCTTTTAATCATTTCTTTAAGAAGCTGAGCAACAATATATGATGCCATACTGTCATTTAATCGTCGACCAGCCAAGATAATCTCTGGATGATAACCTAAAGTTTGGGCTTTATGGGTTAGATAATATGGATCGACTCCTATGCAGTGACCGCCTACTAAACCAGGGCTAAATGGCAAGAAGTTCCATTTACTTTTGGCTGCCTCAAGAACATCATGAGTATTAATTCCAATTTTATTAAAGACTATCGCCAACTCATTCATTAGAGCAATATTAAGATCCCGTTGAGTATTCTCTATGACCTTAGCAGCTTCGGCGGTTTTAATATTAGGAGCTTTATGAGTTCCTGCTCGTATAATTTTTAAATATAGTTGATCTACAAAGTCCGCGGTTTTTTCAGTGGAGCCAGATGTAACTTTTATAATATCTGTGAGACGATGCTTTTTATCACCTGGGTTTATTCTTTCAGGACTATAGCCCACAAAAAAATCTTTGTTAAATTTCATACCTGAAAACTTTTCCAATAAGGGAACGCAGTCGTCTTCTGTAGCACCAGGATATACAGTCGACTCATAAATAACTACGGCATCTTTATTAATGACCTCCGCAACCATTTTAGTAGCATTAAGAAGTGGTGAGAGATCAGGCTGATTAGAGACATTAATAGGTGTCGGGACTGTAATAACAAAAACATTACACATAGAGAGGTCGGATATTTCTGCAGAGAAAAAAATATTATCTGAGTCTTTAAGTTCCTTTTCACTCACTTCTAAGGTTTCATCATTACATTGACGTAGAGAGTTTACTCTAGAAGAGTCTATATCAAATCCTACTACTGGATAAGCTTTAGAAAATTCAATAGATAAAGGAAGTCCCACATAACCTAATCCGACAACTCCTATTTTAACATCAGAAATATTTTTCATTATGCTTTACCGTCTGATTTATAATAATCTAGGTACCAGTTTACAAACATTTTGACTCCCTGCTCATAATCTGTTTGAGGAGTGAATCCTGTGAGCTCTCTTAGCAGATTAGCATTTGCCCAAGTTGCAGGCACATCGCCGGTTTGCATTGGCATAAGATTTTTTATAGCTTTCTTTCCTAGTTCTTTCTCTATTGCCTCAATAAAATCAAGAAGCTTTATTTTTTGCGAATTACCTATGTTTACAATTCTAAATGGGGCTACAGGAGAAAGACTATCATCTATAATAGTCGAATGCTCCTCAGAATGATTATGTGGTAAGGCATCAATTAACAACATGATTGCATTGACTAAGTCGCTAACATAAGTAAAGTCTCTAGCCATTTCACCGTAGTTGTAAACATCAATAGGCTCTCCTTTCAATATCGCTTTTGTAAACTTAAATAAAGCCATATCTGGTCTTCCCCATGGACCATAAACAGTAAAAAACCTAAACATAGTGGTAGGAATGTTCCATAAATGAGAATAAGAGTGGGCCATAGCTTCATTAGCTTTCTTAGTCGCAGCATAAATGGTCAAAGGAGTATCAGCTTTTTCGCTTTCAACAAAAGGCATTAAGGTATTCCCGCCATAAACAGATGAAGTAGACGCCATTAATAAGTGTTTTACTTCTAAAACTCTGGCTAGTTCCATAATATTAAATGTGCCAACTAAATTACTATCTATGTAAGATCGAGGGTTTTCTAACGAGTACCTTACACCAGCCTGAGCAGCTAAATGTATTATTACTTCTGGCTCAAAATCATTAGCAACCCTATTTAAAGCATCCATATCTTCTAACATTGATTTTGAACAAGAAAATTTAGGATATTTGGTTAATATTTCAATACGTTTTTCCTTCAAAGAAACATCATAGTAATCTGTAATTCCGTCATAACCATGAACATGATGGTCATTATCTAGAAGTAACCTAGCTAAATGGAAACCAATAAAACCAGCTGCTCCAGTTACTAAAATTTTCATATTTGTTTATCCTATTTATTCTAAATTTAAGCTTCGATCTTAGTTGTTTAAAAAAATTAATTCAATTGCATATACCTAATTGTAAGTATTTTAAAATAATGAACTAATTAATCCCAAACAAATCTCTAGAAAAAACTTTTTTTGTGACATCCTTTAAATTTTTAGCATTTCGATTTGTAACAATAATATCGGCAATAGATTTAAACTCATTGAGGTTTGTGTATACATTAGAACCAAGAAAACTCTTTTCATCTAACCCTGGTTCAAAAACAATTACCTCTATCCCTTTATCTTTTATCCTTTTCATTATCCCTTGAATAGCTGATGACCTAAAGTTATCACTTCCCTCTTTCATGATAAGTCGATAGAACCCTACCACTTTAGGTTTTTTATTTAAGATTTGTTCAGCTATGAAGTCTTTACGCTTAGTATTTGAAGAAACAATTGCACCTATTAGAGTTTGGGGAACATCACTATAATTAGCAAGAAGTTGCTTTGTATCCTTTGGCAAACAATAACCACCATAACCGAAGGATGGGTTGTTATAGCCACCGCCAATTCGCCCATCAAGGCAAATTCCATTAATTATACTTTCGGCCTTTAGATTATGAGCTAATGCATAGGAATCTAGCTCATTAAAAAATGATACGCGCATCGCTAAAAAAGTATTAGCAAATAATTTAACCGCTTCGGCCTCTGTTGATGGAATAAATAGCGTATCAATAGCTTTTTTTTCAGCGCCTTGCTGCAATAATTTAGCAAATTTTTTCCCGCTCTCGCACTGGCTCCCCACGATTATCCTTGAGGGGTAGAGATTATCCTCTAACGCATTCCCTTCCCTAAGAAACTCGGGAGAAAAAATAACGCGACTAGTGACAAACTTTTCTTGCAGTGATTTTGTATGCCCAACAGGAATAGTTGATTTAATCACTATCAAAGCTTCCTTATTGAGTCGAAGGGCATCGGAAACCACGTCATCAACTGAGCCGGTATCAAAGTAGTTAGCATTTGGGTCATAGTCAGTTGGTGTTGCGACTATAATATAGCTCGCATTTTTGTATGCTGTTTTCTTATCGATTGTCGCACTCAGAGATAGGCTTTTTTCAGACAAAAACAACTTCATAGTCTCATCAGCTACTGTAGTTTCCTTATTATTTATCTTATCAACACGAACTGGATCTACGTCGAGCACTACAACATGATTATTCTGCGCAAGCAGCACCGCCAATGACATGCCAACAAAACCAGCTCCAACTACCACAACTTTTTCTTTGTTAATCAAACCTCATACCTCCCCGAAGAACTTGCGTAAAAACAAGTTTGTTATGCCCTTTCATATGTGATGCTTGAATAGATTAAATACTTATTAAATATTATAGGAACTATTATAAACTAATAAAACGAGTTAACTCACCGCTGCTCAAAAGAGTCTCATAGATTTTTAAATCATCAACCGTATCAACTTCCAACCAACCCCCATGAACCTGAACTGCTTTCACTTTCCAGCCTGCCTCTATAAGTAATTGGAGTAGGCTGGTCATGTACATATTTTCGAACGATTGGTTATCATAGTACCGATCTCGATCTAAGGACTCATAAAGCTCTATTAAATCTGATAGCTTATCCCTTCGAACTTTTATCAGACCAGTATATTGACCATCAATCTTTCTATAATCCTTCGGCTTTTTACCTAACTCCTTTACAAAGCCATTCGAATCTAAGACAAGAGTTTCAGCATCAGTTAGAGGATCCTCTGAGCGAACATCCCACAAATCTCTCCAATTTGTGTCTATCATGAGTGAAACTTCACTATCATCTGATAACACTGTTTCTAGATTATTCCTCTCATAAATGATATCTCCATATCCAATAATTAGATCTTCTCTACAATTTTTTAGGAAGCCTAACGCACAAAATAACGACTCGACCATATTGGTTTTATCAAAATCTCTATTGAAGGATGTTTCAAAACCAAGCTTCTCAATCTGATCAGCCCTGTAACCAGTTGCAACATGTATTTCAGTTATGCCAGCTGCTTTTAGAGTATCAGCTTGTCTTTGAAGTAAAGTAATCCCATTTAAAGTTACCAAACATTTTGGCTTTTCGTTCGTAATCGGACGGAGTCTAGAGCCCTGTCCTGCAGCAAGAATTAGAGCTTTGGTCATAAAAATATTGCCTTTAATAATTCTATATTTTCAGATTGAAACGTCTTATCACGCTCTGGGTGCCACATTATTCCATAGATATTGGCTTCTCGATGTTTCATGGCTTCAACGTATCCATGAGTGTCCACTGCTAAAGGAATTAAGTCGCTAGCCAACTCCTCCATAGCAATTCCCCAATGATGGAAACTATTGACTTCGGATGGGAATTCTAAATCATAGGTCAAGCTTTTTAATGGGTGGGTGGTACCAGCATGATTTTGGACTTTAGAGCATTGACCGTCAAATTGATGATTTAATAATTGCATTCCTCTGCAAACTCCTAGCAATGGAAGGTGTATCGCCATTGATTTTTCGACTAGAGCTTTTTCAAATACATCTCTTTCGGGTGCATTAGAACAATTATTCACGTCAAGATGCGATAGGCTATTTCCTCCGGTCAAAAGGATCCCATCTAAATTAAGGACTGACATAAAATCCTCTACTAGGTCTGCTTTCAGATTTGGTAATGGAATTGGGTACAAACCAACATCTAGAAGAAGATTAGTCCATTTTTGATCTAACGAGTCTCTCCTTTCTCCATAACTTTGAATGTAGTCTACTCTTTGGGATACCCCTATTTTTTTCATTCAACAACTCTTAAGATTTGATTAAGACAGTCTAGCTCAATTATTTTAGCGGATCTTAGATCCTCATAGATCTTTTCACCAACACCGATAGCTGCAGGTAAGCCAAGTTCAGCCGAGCGTATCGCCATGTGTGAATTTGCACCTCCATATTGAGTAATTAGCCCTGAAATATTATAACCAAATAACCAATCATAACCAGGATCAGCTTGGGAGATTATGACTATTTTTCCAGACAATTGAGTATCAGAAATACCATCTAATACGGCTGCTTGTGACACAACATTGCCACTGCCCACGAAGTTGGGTTGCGAAGAATGTCTCTCAAAGCAGAAAAAATGACTAGAACTATCGATCAGGACTGGTAACTCAATCACTTTGGTTAGATCATATTTCTCTTTTCTTGCAAATATCGCTGCCTTTAAATCGTCGCTCGACAACATATTTAATCTCAAACACTCCAAATCATTATAAGTCAGATAAGAAAGGTCCTCACGATTCAATGAAAAATCCACACCAACTTCCAAGCATAAATCAAGGGCATAGCTGAGATTGCGTGTAAATTCAAACTTAACTCTTTCTCTTTCCTGAGTCGATTTTATTAAAAAATCAAATAACTCTGTCGCACTAATTTCTGATCCAAGAGCAATAAGAACCTCACTAATTCCAGCAATCTCAGTTTGGTTAAAAGTGAAAGATTCAAGATTATTTTTTTGCTCTTTCTCTTCAGCCTTACGTAAATATTGGTCTGGATTTTCCCAATAGGCAAGCGCTGAAATCTCGTATGTACCGGGTCGTAAGTGGCCATATTTTTTTACGAGTTGTTCCTGAGAAAGTGGATTAGATTTAGATTTGTCTTTTTCAAAACATCCAGTTACCGTTTCAATGCTTTGCAAAAACTCTATTTTTCTTTCTTCGCTTAAAACACCTTGAAGCACGAAACTTTTTAATAAGCTTGATGCAACAAAACCAGCTCGCGCGGCATGGGAGAAAGCAAGAGTCCCATATTGCTTGCAATCATCAATTAACATGAATATTTTTTCAATGGCACTGGATGGAGAGAGGGAGATTAACTCAAACCTATTTAAAAGCTGATTAACTGACTCAATATCTGAGGCTAACCGAGTTAGAGCTACTTTTGTTATCTCTTTAAGGCCCTTCTCCAACTCATAAATATCAGACGTTGTAACCCCATGAGGCTTTAGACGAGCTTTCGCCAACTCTTTAAATTCAGGTACCCAAACAGTGAACGCTATATCGAACTCAATCTTATCATGTAGATGTGGATTACAAGAAAGAATCGACAAATAAGCATTGATTATTCTTTTAGCGCTTTCATCAGGAACACTAGCGGGCATAAATGAGTTAAAACTTGCTCTTACATCTACGTAAGGTTGTCCACAAAAAGACGTTATTAACGGACAAGGTCTAACATCCCGATAACCATACTCAAAACGCTGTTTTGCCCAAGTATCATTAGAGATCAAAGTTTGGTAAAGACTAAACGCAAGAGGTTTTGGTCTTGTTCCAATAATTTCAGCAGGATTCCAATCTGGCATGTTCGCAAAAATAGTTTTATCCCCTAATATAAAAGGAGAAGCTATTTGTAGCTCAGTGTATCGTTTGACATCTGATTGAATAAAAGAATCAATTTGTTCAATGTCGACATCGTAAGTGTCGTGATTGACAACAATCGGACGTACTTGAAAAATATGGACTTGTCCCTTTGAGTCTAAAGCAAACTCAATATCTAACTTGTCAAAGTTTAGTAGCTTTTCTAACTCCTGAACAGCTTCTAGGACACTACTTAGTTCGAGGGATATTGATTCAACTTGAAAAGGGTCTAATTTACTGGCTAGTATAGTTCTGAAATCGCCTTGCATTCCAGAAGTTACAGATTCTGTAGACTTTGAAGTATCATCAAAGTTAAACCGATAGTAAGGTGCACCTGACTCCAAAGTACAAGTAAACACAACCCCGGCCATCACAACATCAGCCAATAACTCTTGTACTAATACTTGGCTACTTCCAGCTAAAGTGTCTCCATATGAATTAAAAACATGATCAATAGCTTCAGTTATTGCAAATTCGCTCATGCAATCAACTCCCAAAATACTCTCGAAACCACCTGCATTAGAAGAATTCCAATTATCTTCCATATTTGAACTACTTCTTACTATCAAGCTAGTATTTCCAAATTTGCACTGAATATTAGAGGCAACCTTTTGTGGCTGATTATTCCAACTATCGTAAGTGATACATTCCTGCATGCCGATATGGCTTTTCTCTACGATGGTCTCTAAACGTGCCAATGTATCGGCTTTAGTTCCCAATATGAAATTAGCAATGTCATTTGGATGATTAAACTCTGCCCAATCACCTAAAACATCTTTGTAGGTTACCTCTAGGTTATTCTCATTAAAAATGTCAATTATGTCTGGCAAACCTCTACCAGACTCAACGATATTTTGCATTGATATTCCATCTTTTATCAACGAGATAGCTTTTTTGCCAAGGTAAATTAGGCCAGTAAACTCAACCTCTTTATCACCAAAGTATATGGTTTCCGCATTATTCATATCTTGCTGACTACGCGAACTAAAACGATTCCTCCACTGACTATCAATGACAATACTCACCTCAGTTTGCTCTGAAACTAGTTCATCAACAAATTCTTTCCTAAAAAGAGTATCCGTATAAGAAATAAGTGCGGGATTACCTGAAAACGGAGCACGGAGTAATGTGTTAAGCGCAGAAGAATCTTCCCAATTTGGTGCGATACTAAAATTTAATTTGGGATATGATTTGGCAACATCCTCAACATGATAACCACCTAAAAAGTATGTATTTTTTAGCTTTACATATTCTTTAAAACTTTGAAGTTGCCAATCCATAGCTTTAGTTTTATTTGCAATGTTTTTTAGGGCAGAAGGTCTACTTCCGCTGCTCGGTTTACCTGCACCTAATAGATATAGATCAACTTCCATTATTAAAACTCACATTTGTACCTAAAAATAGTAAAGCAATCCGGAGCACTAAGCACTCTTTTACTCAATTCATCAACTTTTTTTGGTATCTTTGAGCTACGAATTTCTTTAAAACTAGCCTCTAGCCTTCTATCAAGTTTGGCTGTAATACCTAAATTCAGTCTCTATCGACATTAAACCCTACAATCTCATATTTTAAACCGAACTCCAAAGCCAAAGGCAAGCCCTCATATCCGAGCCCGATTACTACTGTTCTTTTCATGGTTTCTCAAATAATATCATTATAAATTTAATGTAAGAAATTGATAATAACCTTTATCGAAAATTAGCTTGTTTTCTATTTAAGAATTAAAAAGCTATAAATTATTTAGTTTTTTTACTGAAAACATAATGCCTTATAAGCACTAATACAATACTTAGCATCCCGCCCAATAGTGCGCTTATGATACAAATTATAGATCGTCTGGGTCCCGATTTTAATTCCATTGCCGCAGGAGGGTCAATGTAATCAAAAACGTAAAATTGATTGGCTTCAATTAAGGTTAACTTTTTAGTTTCTTCTTGCAGTAACTGAGCTAAAACTTGCTTGATTTCAGATAAAGAAGTTATTGAAATTTGCTGATTAAGATAGCTAACAGCCTTTTCTGATCTTGATTTATCTTTTTGTCTATAATAACTATTAACTTCACTAACAACCAGCTCTGCCCATTTTTTAGCTACAAATGGAGATTGATGTTTGATTGATAGAGTGATAAATCCAGTTTTTATATCCTCACTCAAGCTTAAGTGCTGTCCCTGAAATACTTTATAACTTTCTTGAGCGCTAGGTATTGGTTGTTTAGGATATGTATGGTCTCTAATCCAAGTATTGGTTTTCGTGTCGAAGATATTTTCGTCAAAAGCTACTGTATTTGTTTTAGAGTTCCAAGATTTAACGGCCATAAGATCTGGTAGGTGAATATTTGGAAGTATGTTGTTCTCAAAGAAACTCAGAGAGCTAATCTTTTGTTTTGCTTTTGTAGAATTACCCTGATCAGCAACAGAAGGGATGCTTATCCCAGCAAGCCCTGCAAGGCCACTATAACCTCCAAGAGCTCCAGCAACGCTGCTAGATGGATTAACAGGAACTAGCATAGTTTTAGATTGATATATATTGGGTAAGGATAGACTATAAATAACTCCAACAATCGATACAAAAGCCGTTAGAGAAACAATAATCCATTTTCCTTCTAATAGAACATAAAAAAGTTCTCGAAGATCTATTTCATCATCAAAATCATTGGAGTGTTTAT
>MDTG01340207.1_pt1 | contig 21384 bp, 20 predicted proteins | sample 811421 | NCBI WGS metagenome assembly MDTG01 (sample SAMN05326645, study PRJNA326480) | marine metagenome | isolation source: seawater | place: Pacific Ocean: South East | collected 2011 | reverse complement strand
GATAGGCTGGATGTGGAAGCGCGGTAACGCGTGTAGCTGACCAGTACTAATAGCTCAATTGGCTTGATTTATGCACTGAAAAAAATTTTGAAAAGTGATTAATCAAAGTTTGTTGTAGATATTCTTAATCATATTATCTTTTTCGATCTTATACTTTAAAAAGAAATTAACAAATTTTTTATCAATAATGTCGTTTTGATCATTTGATTTATTTGGTTCTAATTTTGTATTACTAAAAAATTCACCTCGATCTAATACTTTACCGGGTGAAAAATTTTCTAAAAAATAAAGTAATTTTTTTGAAAATAAAATTTGTTTTTTATTTAATAATTTAATTTTATCAATATTTTCAAGTGTTTGGAAATATGACTTTTTATTAGTGTGATCAAGGGTAACACCAAAATTTGAATACTCCGAAATTCCTGCATTAATTGAATATTTTCCTTTGATAGCGAACTCTAGGGCAATTGTTCCTGTGCATGTAACAACATGATCGCATATCGCAGAAAGATCTTGCGAATCAATATCTTTAGGACACATTTTAACATTTTTTAAATTTAATTTTTTTTCAAAATTTTCTACTATATTCTTTTCGCCATAATTTTTTGAAGATGGATGAGGTTTTAATACCCAATAAATATTTTTTAGTTTTTTATTTTTTATATGATCGATTGTTTTATAAAAATGTTCATAATAATCTTTAAAAAAAATTATACCATCATGATGGGGGGCATCAGAAAAGGCATGAGGAGCAATTACTACGATCTTTTTATCTAATTTATCAATATTAAAAACTTTTCTCAGAAACCTTTTTTTTGTATATTTTTTTTTATTTCTATTTGAGTTTAAAATATCAAGCTTATTTGTTCTTAGGGTAGAAATTTTTCCTTTATATCTGTTAATAAAAAATTTATCTAGATAATTTTCGCTCATATTTTTTGTAAATTTAAAAACATCTTTTTTATTAAAATTAAATTTATTTTTTTTATTCGGGTTATCTTTAAGTCCTTTTTTTTTAATGAGTCTAAAAATACCTTTTCTATCAAAATGTATCGAATACTGAATAATATTCAAATAACCAGAAATTCTTGCGCTTAATCCACTTATATTTGCATACGAACCACCTTCAGTAATTAAATATTTTATTTTTTTTTCAACTATAAACTTTTTTAAAGTTAAGAATTTAAAAATAGACAGAAATAATTTTGTTAAAAATTTTATTGTAAGATTTTCATTTAAAAATGAAAGATCATATCTAACGTAGCTATCATAAATTAGATCTCCCAAATAGATGCCTTCTATTTTATAACTTTTGGTAAACCAATCCCAACCCTTAAATTTTATTTTAAATAATGTAATTAAACTAATAATTATACTTTTAAAAAATATTGAAGGGAAAATTGAAGAATATTTTTTTAAATTTATAACTTCTTTTAATCCAAGTGATGGTAAAATTTTATTTAATAGACTACTTTCTGCTTTTTCTGAAACAACATATACACCAGTCCTTTTTTTTTTAGATAAACCAAAAGCTAAAAAAGAATGTAAAAAAATATGAAATTCTCTATCTCGAGAGGCAATAAGTGTTTTAAAATTATCATTATAAAAATTTAGAGAATTATTTTTTTTAATAATTTTTTTAATTAAATTAATTTTAGGTATCATAGAATTTTTTTAATAAGGTAATTTATTTAAATAAAGATAATCAGGTGCAAGTTCATCTATTTTTTTTAATTTGGCAAGTTTGTTATTAATTATTGATTTAACTAATTTTAACACTCCTGGCTTAAATTTATTCTGTTTTTTTTCATTAATTTTTAAGTAAAAACGTTTTAAAGCTCTGTTATATTCATAAAGTTTTTCTAGAGAATCTAATCTGTAAATTTTATTTTTAGTTGTAAAAGTCGCTTCTATTTTACCCTTTTCTGAATAAATAAGCCTTACATATAAATTAGCTTTTCGATTTTCTTTTCTAGATAAAAAAAAAAAATAATTGTTATTTTTTTTTTTAAAATTAACTATTTCTTTATTTAGTAAAAATTTGAAATAATCAATCCAATGAGATGTATAGTGAAATTTAATTTTGCCAACAATTTTTTTGCCTAAGAGCTTAATTAATTTATCTTTTTTTTCAGGGATTAATATTTCTGCTTTATGAATATTTTTTAGTCTCTTCTTTAAAAAATTTAAAGTTTCGTAATATCTTCTATTATAAAGTATAAATAATTTTTTATTATAAGTATTTGATGCTTTTTTAATTTTAATTAATTTTGAATATGATAATGCGACAGGTTTTTCGCAAAAAACATTTTTTTTTGTATTTTTTAGTATATTAATTATTTTTTTTTCTATCATGTACCATGGTAGAAAAACAAAAACACAATTGTAATAATTATTTGATAGAGCCTTATCAATTGAATTAAATTTATATTTAATCTTAAATTTATTAATATTATTTTTATTTTTATCTAAATTGTTTACACATACAGCTTCAATATTAATATTGTAGTATGCAAAGGCTTTTGCATACTCTAACGCTTGATTTCCAAATCCAATAAATAATGGTTTTATTTTGTTTTTTGGTAGTATTCTTGCCATTTATCTTTAAATTCATTTCCACTTAATAAGCCATCCACATCACATTCATTACATGGCGAACCTGTTCTATCTCCTTTGAGAAGACTTTTTCTTATTTCATGAAAAATCTTTTTTTCCCAAACATCGGCTAATTTTTCTGTTTTTAAATTACCAACAATTTTTTTCTTTTTCCAATCATCGGGACAAATTAAACAATCTCCATTGTAATCTACAAAAATAGTATACATTGGATAATTACATCCTCTTTTTAGTGGAAGAACTTTTTCTTGTTTAAGTCCAAATCTTGTGTAGTCCACCGATCCAGCTCTATTATTAATGTTTAATCCAAAATTCATTTTTCTACCGAGATTTCTTGGTCTAATTCGAAATTGATCATCATTAAGTTTCAGATCATTTTTTAATTTTATTAAGTAATCATAAGTTTTTTTATTAGTATATAAACTTACAAATAAATATTTTAATCCACTATCAAAAATTTTTTTTGTAGTATCTAATTTTAAATAATCACCATTTGTTACAATTTCACTTCTAGCGTTAGGCAATTCTTTTGTTATTTTTTGTATTATTTCATTCAATTTACTGTGCATGAATGGTTCACTAAATCCAGAAAAAGAGAGTCTTCCAGTATAATCTAGATCTTTTAATTGATATAAAATTTTATCAAAAAGACTTATATCTAACTCTTCATCTAGATTTGGCCATAAGTGTTCATCTACCCTAGGACAGAATGCACATCTTCTACTACATGAACCATGTAAATTGAATTCAATTATAGAAAAAAGTGGTTTATCATTTTTTTTAAATTTTTCTATATATTTTTCATGAAATAAATCTATATAGTCTTTTTTTAAATCTTTTTTTTCCATAATTAACTATTTCTTAATTTAAATATTTTTTGAAACCATAACTCGCATATAAGTATCTGAAATATTAAAAAACTATTAAAGTGCTTTTTATGTTTTAACATTTTTTCGAAGTAAATCATCAAATTTTTCTTATTAAAAATACCGTGATGATTAAAATCCTTAGAATTCATAGTATCAAAAAATAGGTCTTTTAGAATTGTTTTTAACCAAATACTTTGTGGGTCAGCTATTGTTCTTTTATTTAAATATAAAATTTTTTTATCTACTAGATTTTTTACAGGATATTTCATTAAAATTCTTTGTTGAGAATTTAATAATTTGAATTTGGATGGCAATTGCAATGCCCACTCAACCACTTTATGGTCTAAAAAAGGTACTCTTGTTTCAATCGAATTATACATTGATGCCCTATCAGCATATTTTAGAGATCGAGGTAATTTTAAATAAAATAAATCTGAATACTGAGCGTTTCTCAAATTACTTTTAAATGGTTTTTTTATATTTAAACTATAATCAATTTTAAAAAAATCTTCAGAAAAAATTTCATTATTTTTATAATTACTCCCGTCGATTGTTGCTGAACCAGGTTTTCTAAATTGATTAAATGATCCTTTAATGAAATCAGAAAAATTGATTGTACTATTAATTATTAAAGGCAAACTTTTAAAGAATGTTTTTTTTAATTTTTCCTTTTTTTTTATTCCTAACAAATCTAGATACCATGGTATCATATAATAGCTATATCCTGCTCCAATTTCATCGCCACCAGATCCATCCAAAATAACTTTAGTTTTATTTTTATAGTTGTCATAGAGATTATGCTGGCTTAAAATTCTTAGAGATGAAAAAGGTTCAAATTCTCTGAGTAGAACTTTTTCAAGATAATTTTCTACATTTTTTTCTTTTAATATTGATGTATAATTTTTTAAATTTGCACTATTTGATATTTTTTTAGCAAAATATGCCTCACTATATTCTTTTCTCTCAAAATCAAAAGTAAATGAATTAAATTTTAAATTAAATTTTTTAGTTAATCCTGCTAAAACTGCAGAATCAACACCGCCTGACAAATGAACACCTGCTTCAACATCATAATTATTGTGTTCATCATATGATTTAAAAAGGCGGTTTTCAAATTCACCAATATAATTTTTAAATGAAATTTTTTTTTTATCTAGATCTTCGTCAATGTGGTCTTCAATTTTGTAATATTTTACTTTTCTAAGACTTGAGTCCTTCGAATAAATTATATAGTGGCCAAGAGGAACTTGTTTTATATCGTTGAACCAAGTATCATCTGAAGAATTCATTAGACCTTGATTGAAGTATTTGTACATTTCTTTTATATTGTATGAAAAATCATGACTAGAAGTTTTAGTAATACCAACTATTTCAGAACAAAAACGTAGTTCATTATTTTTATAAAAATAGTATAACGGCTTAATCCCAAACCTATCTCTAATCAAAAAAACTTTATTGAGATTTTCGTCAATTATTGCAATTGCAAACATTCCTTTTATCTTATCTATAAAACTTATGCCAAATTTTAAATATAAGTGCATTATTATTTCGCCATCACCGTTAGACTTAAATTTAAAATTTTTAAAATATAGTTCTTTCAATTCTTTATAGTTATAAATCTCACCATTATAAATTATTTTAACTTTTCCATTTTCAGACACAAATGGTTGATTAGACTTATCTGAGAGATCTATAATTTTTAATCTTACAAAACCAAAAGAACCAAGATTATTATTAAATATTATTTTTTGATCTGGCCCTCTATGAGCTATACAATTTAGCATTCCATTAATTTCGTTAGAGAACTTTTTTTTTTCTTTTGAAAGAATTCCTGCAATACCACACATAATGAGGATTAGTACACTATTTGATGGCAAAAAAAAGACCCTGTTATATTAGGCGGAGTTGAAATATTAATGAAAAAATATATTTTGAAAAATATATTAAATTTATAAATGAAAAAAATTAAAATTCTTATACTTGGTTCTAGAGAAGAAAAAATTGATAAAAAATTTGAATTTGAAAAAATTTATGCCGCTAATGCAGCAATAAAATTAGTAGAAAATTTAAAAACGAGCACGACACAAACTACATCTGTTTGTGCTTCGATAGCTTTGATGAGAGATCAAGATATAAATGAAATTGTGATGAATTCAAATCCTGATAGATTATTTGCTCGTGGTGAGCTCAAAAAACCAAAAGAATTGAATGACAAAATTTTTTTCAAATCTTTTAGTGATTTAAATCAGTTCTTATTTCAAAAAGATTTTTTTAAATTTGGAATATTACATATTTTAATTGCTGAATTCTTTTTATACGGAAGTTTTAAGGAAAAAATTAAAAACATTATTAAAGTTATTAAAGATAGAAGAATAATGGGGGTATCAACTGGTTTTTTTTCAATTATGTTAGCATTAAAAGAAAATCCAAATGAAGATATATTGATTTCAGGCATTGGAATGCGTGATGGGAGTCACTTTCATAAAACTTTAGAAGGAAGAAATTTTAATAAAAGACCAACAGTAGACAGATATTTAGTAAATTTTTTAAAAAACAAATATAAAAAGAAACTTTACTCTTTTGATAAAGAATTAGTAAAAATTACTGGAATAAATTTACTTACTTAAAAGTGAATATTTTGCTTTAATATTATTCAGTAGCATCAAAAATTGTATAAACAAATCTTAAAACTAATCTATTAGTTTTTTGTGGCTCAGCTCCTCTATGAACACCAGACTCATCAAAAATTACTGCGTCACCTTTTTTTACAACATAATCATAATCAGATGTGTCATAATTATTTTTATCTACAAAGTTAGTTCGCTCAAGAAATGTATTTAATACTTCTTTGGTTATTTTTTTTTCTAGATAATTTCGATAGTCTTCTGCAACTAATTTTCTAAGATCTTTTAATTTCCAATATGGTTTATATTTTATTTCACCATTAAAAATTCCTAATTTTAGGTAATATAGTATTTTATGACTTTCAGGAACATAACCTAAACACCCATCATTTGTACCAACATCAGTTAAATATATAAAAAATTTTAAGGATGCATGATCTGGATTAACATATTTTTTTGGATTTAAATCACCAGTGTACGCTTGATCTACATGCCAATCTAAAATTTTTTCCTTTGAAATTTCTGAAAAATAGCTATCGATATATTTAAGCTTTGCTTTTTTACCAAGCATTTTTTCTGACAATTCATTGAGATTTAGTTTTTTTGCTAAATTTAATAGTTGCAAACTATCAACAATGCCTAACCATTCAAAGTTTAAAATTTTTTGCAAAAAAAAATTTCCTTTTGATCTAAAAAGAAAGGAGTCTTTTTTACCCTTAATATGTTTTTTCTTTATAAGAATTTTTTCTACAAAATTTAAATCTTTTTTATTTAAAAATTCTTTAAATTGTATAATTCCATTTGTTTTAAAGTTTTCAATTAAGCTAGTGTCTATATTGATTGACATTATTTGCAGTTTATTTTGATAATTTTTTTACTAATTTGGATATTTTTTGATCATCAGAATAAATTAATGACATGATTTTAGCTGTTTCTTTAGGTGAAGATTTAAAAGCCAATCTTAATAAATTCATCCAATTAACGTTGTTTTTTTTTCTAATCTTTTCAATTTGATTTATTACACTTAAATACTTGTTAATTTTTTTCTTTTGTTTAGTGTTCATAATGCTAATGCCATATCTTTAACAAATTCTTAGACTAATTAATAGCAAAAATGATGAAAAAACTTATTCAAAAAAAAAATAAACCAATCTTAATTGCCGAGGTATCTTGCAATCATGTTGGTAAAATAAGTAATGCAAAAAAAATTATAAAATTAGCAAAAAAAAATAATGTTGATTTCGTAAAACTTCAAACTTACACAGCAGATACTATAACTCTTAAAAGTAATAAAACTGATTTTAAAATTAAAAAGGGTCTTTGGAGAGGATATAATCTTTGGGACCTTTATAACTCCGCACAAACACCTTTTGAATGGCAAAAAGCTTTATTTGATTATGCAAAAAAAATAAAAATAAAATGTTTTAGTACTCCATTTGATGAAACAGCTGTTGATTTATTAGAGGAAATTAATTGTCCATTATATAAAATTGCATCCTTTGAGATAAATCATATACCTTTGATAAAAAAAATTGCTAAAACAAAAAAACCTATAATTATATCTACTGGCATTGCGAATCTTAAAGAGATAGATTTAGCATTTAATACGGCTAACAAGTATGGTAGTAAAGAAATAACTCTTTTATATTGCGTCAGCAACTATCCATCTAAGATCGAAGATTTTAATTTAAAAAATATAGAAATAATAAAAAAAAGGTTTGGATGTACGGTAGGTTTTTCAGATCATTCCATGGATAATAGAATTGCTTTTTCAGCTGTTTTAATGGGAGCGGACGTCATTGAAAAACATGTGGCACTTAATAGCAAAAAAAAAAGTCATGACATTGAATTTTCAATTAAAGGAAATGAGATTAAAAATTTTAGAGACAATATTGATACAGCATGGAAACTTAGAGGAAAAAGTTATTTTTATAGAAATAAATCAGAACTAAATAGTGTGATTTATAGAAGATCAATTTATGCAAGTAAAAATATTTTAAAAAATGAGGTTATATCTAAAAGTAATATAAAAATAGTTAGACCAGGTTATGGGATACACCCGAAATTTTATTTCGAAATATTAGGAAAAAAAGCAAAAAAAAATATTAAATTTGGTGATAGAATTTTAAATAATTCAATTTTAAATTTTAAAAAAAAAAAATGACAAAAAGATTGGTTATAATTCCTGCCAGAGGCGGCTCTAATAGAATAAAGTATAAAAATCTAAAAAAATTAATAAACAAACCATTAATTAATTATGCTTTAGACAGCGTAGTAAAAAGTAAAATTTTTTCAAAGATACATATCTCTTCGGATAATAAAAAAATATTAAATCATGTTACAAGGCTTGGTATTAAAAATGATTTCAAAAGACCAAAAAATTTGTCCAATGATACAGTTGGTTTGTGGCCAGTTTTAAATTTTGTTGTTAAAAAATATTATAAAATGAAGTTACATTTTGATGAGGTTTGGTTAGTTTATGCAACAAACCCATTTATAACTTCAAATATAATTCATAAATGTAAAAAAATTTTTAAAAAAAACTCGTCTAAATATCCGGTATTAACTGTATCAAGTTTTAATTATCCAGTTGAATGGAGTCATGAAATTAATAAAAAAGGTATACTTAAACCTTTTTTAAAATTAGGTAAAAAAAAAAGGTCACAAGATCTTGCAAAAAAATATTGTGACGCAGGCATGGTTGCAGTTTTTCCAGTAAATTTTTTTTTTAAAAAAAAAATTAAATTTAACTATATCCCTTTAATTTTGCCAAAGTATCAAACTGTTGATATTGACGATATCGAAGATTTTAAATTAGCAAAAAAATTACTATTTAAAAAAAGTAAATAATTTTTTTATAATAAAATCTACATCTTTTTTGCTGAGTTTACTGTGGAGTGGTAAAGTTAATTGGGAATTATAAAATAAATTTGAATTAGTATAGGATTGCATTTTTACTATATTTTTAAACACATTATGCTTATGTAGTGGCTTGTAATGAATTTGACAACCAATTTTATTTTTTAATAAATATTTAATTAATTTAATTTTTTTTGATTTTTTTTTAACCTTAATTGACAAAAGATGCCAAAAAATATTTTTAGATTTATCATTTAATATATAAATTTCATTTTTGAGTTTTCTTGTTTTTTTTATGTAATATTTAACTAAATTAATTCTTTTTTTTTTAAAAAAATTTAATGTTTCTAATTGTTTTATCCCTAACCATGCGTTGATTTCTCCCATACGAAAATTTAGACTAGGTCCTAAAAGTTTATAAGGATCATTTACATTAGTTCTTTTTAAATTATGATTTCTGATCAATTTTAACGAATTATATAACTTTGCAGAATTCGTAGTGATCGCACCTCCCTCGATAGTTGTAATATTTTTGACAGGATGAAATGAAAATGTTGTACAAGTTGAATTTTTACAATCACCAACAATATTTTTTTTTTTATTAATAAAATTATAGCTTCCAAAACTATGGCAACCATCTTCAATTATTGTTATTTTGTTTTTTTTACAAATTTTTTTATAAAAATTTAAATCTAAAATTTGACCTGCGTAATGAATAGGAATAAAAAAATTAGGTTTTATTTTTTGTTTTTTACACTCTGTTAAAACTTCAACAAATTTCTCCTTTGAAACCATTCCAGTATTTTCGTCTATATCAACTAAAATTGTATTTCCATTTGTTAATTCAATTATACTTGCAATTGCAACGAAATTTATATTTGGAACTATTGCTATTATTTTTTTATTTTTTTTTAATGCCAAGAGACTCATCATCAATGCCGATGTTCCATTATTGCACGCAACTGCAAATTTACTATTTGTAATTTTTTTTATTTTTTGTTCAAATAATTTACAATATTTAGAATTTGTTATTAATTCAGAGTTAAAAATTTTATGTATATTTTTAAAATTGATCTTAGAGAGATCTTGGATTCCATAGGTATTAAGGTTTGGCACTTTAAATAAATATGTATAATTTAATTATATTAATGATAATTTAAATATTAATATACTATTTATTAATAATTTAAATAATAAACTCCAATTTCATATTTAATTTAATATAACTAATAGTAGCATCTTTTTTTTGCCTTAAATTTTATATTTAAGACATATGGTAAAGAAAATTAAAAAATATAAATATTAAGCATGTATATTAAAAACTTGATTAATTCTTCTATCCTTATAACTGGAGGCACAGGATCCTTTGGCCAAGCAATGACACATTATTTGTGTAATAATATTAAAAAAATTAAAAGGTTAGTTATTTACAGTCGTGATGAACTTAAACAATACAAAATGGCACAAAAATTTCCAGAGAGTAAATATCCTTTTATTAGATTTTTTTTAGGTGATGTTAGGGATGAAAAAAGACTCCAAAGAGCCTTAAATGGAATCGATATAATAATACATGCTGCAGCACTAAAACAAGTTCCAGCCGCAGAGTATAATCCTTTTGAATTTATAAATACAAATGTAATTGGTGCTCAAAATATAATTGAAGCTAGTTTAAATTCAAAAGTTAAAAAAGTAGTAGCGCTATCTACAGATAAAGCTTCTTCACCAATAAATTTATATGGTGCGACAAAACTTTGCTCAGACAAGTTGTTTGTATCTGCAAACAATTATGTAGGAAAAAAAAAATTATCTTTTTCGGTAGTTCGTTATGGAAATGTCATGGGAAGTAGAGGTAGTGTTATTCCACATTTTTTAAAACAAAAAGAAAGTGGAACTCTTAAGATAACCAATAAAAATATGACAAGGTTTAACATTAGCTTAAAAGAAAGTGTTGATTTAGTAGTTTGGGCTATAAAAAATTCTTTTGGCTCAGAAATAATTATTCCTAAAATACCATCTTATAGGATTATCGATTTAGCAAAAAGTATCTCAAATAATTGCAAGATTAAAATTATAGGAAAAAGAGTTGGAGAAAAAATTCATGAAGAAATGATAAGCTTAGAAGAGTCTATTAATGCGATGTCTTTAAAGGATCGTTATGTAATTTTACAATCTTTTAACAGCCAACAAAAAAAATATTATTCCAAAAAATTTAAGGGTAAAATTATAGAAAAACAATTTTCATATAACTCAGGAACTAATCCAAATTTTTTGACAGTGACTAATTTAAGAAAATTAATTAAAAAAAATAATATTATTAAAGAATAATATTATTTTTTAAATATGAAAAAAATTGATTTTACCACTTTAAGAGAAGCAGAAAAATTTGCAAAAAAAAAGGTTTTTTGGAAAAAATTTGATTGGCTTCAAAGTGGAGCAGAGGACAATTATACATTAAAAAAAAATTTTGATGATTTAGAAAAAATCAAAATTTTACCTAAACATCTAAGTAAAATAAAAAAAATAAACTTAAACTTTAATTTTTTTGGTAAAAAAATTAAATCTCCTTTAATTCTTGCTCCAATGGGTCACCAAACTCAATTTCATAGAAAAGGCGAAATTGAAACTGCGAAAGGAGCTATTGACGCAAACATAATCAATTTTTTTGGAACACAAGGAAGAATGAAGCTTAGCGATGTAATTAATAATAATAAAAGTTCATCACTTACTGGATGGGTAGTATTTCCATTTGGAGAAAGAAAATGGATTTTAAATCAAATTAAAAACGCAGAAAAAAATAAATGCATTGCCATTGGAATATGTATTGATGCTAATACTAGATCACATAGATATTCAGATAGAGAAGCCAGATATGATGCAAGAAAATATGGAAATCGTACAAATCCTATTTCACCAAATCCTAAATATTCCTTAAATTATGATTGGAGTTTGATTAGTTACATTAAAAAAAACACAAAATTACCTGTAATACCTAAAGGAATTTTAACAGTGGACGATTGCAAAAATGCCCTTAGATATGGTGCAGATGGTATATGGATTTCTAATCATGGAGGTAGAATGTTTAATTCAGGAATTACTCCAGTAGAAGCAATTATAAATATAAAAAAAAAAATAAACTTAAAAAATAAAATTATAATAATTGATGGGGGAGTAAGAAAAGGAAGTGATGTAATTAAATATTTGTGTCTTGGTGCTAATTTTGTTGCTGTAGGCAGGCCCGCTATTCATGGTTTAATTTGTGATGGTTCGAGAGGTGTACAAAAAGTTTTTACTATTTTAAAAGATGAGTTAGAAACTGCAATGATTAATGGTGGTTTTAAAGACAAAAATTCATTTAAAAAAAACAGACTACTTACATAGAATGAAAGAAAAAGTAATATGCATAATACCTGCAAGAGGAGGATCAAAAGGTTTAAAAAATAAAAATTTTAGAAAAATAAACAATAAACCCTTAATCTATTATCCTATACAAGCTGCAATAAAAAGTAAGGTGTGTGATAAAATTTGTGTTTCGACAGACTCAGCAAATATTGCAAGGATTGCAAAAAATTTTGGAGCAGAGGTTCCTTTTTTGAGAGAAAAAAAATTTTCAAAAGATTTAACTACAACAGAAGAAACTTTAAAAAATGCATTATTAAGTTTTGAAGACTATTATAACTGCAAATTTGATATATGTGTTTTTTTAACTTGTACTAATTTATTTAGAAAAATTTCATGGATAAGAAAAGCTGTAAATATATTGAAAAAAAATAAAAAATACGAAAGCGCTTTCTCTGTACATGAAATGTATAAGCATTTTTGGCATAAAAAAAATAATAATTTTTCAAAAGTTTCAAGTTGGATGAAGAGTTATACTTCAAGACAAATTGGTAATAAAATTTATAGAGAAGATACTGGTTTAGCACTTGCTTCTCGTTCTTATTTATGGAGAAAAGGAAAAAGAATAGGTAAAAAAAATTATTTTATTATAAATACTGACCCATTAACTGGAATAGATATACATAATTTTAATGATTTAAAATTAGCAGAATTTGCAATGAAGCACTTAATAAAAAATAAATTAGATAAAGATATAGTTTTAAAATAATTATGAAATTAAATAATAATACAGGTGTTGCACTTTTTGTTTACAATAGACCCTCTCATTTCAGAAGAGTGCTTATCGCATTAGAAAATTATAAAATAGAAGAATTAAATGTATTTTTAGATGGACCTAAAAATAATAAAGATAAAATTTTACAAAAAGAAATTAAATTAACTTTAAAAAAAAATAAATACAATAAATCTATAGATTTTAAGGTTAATTATTCTAATAAAAATAAAGGTTTAGCTAAATCAATTACTCAAGGTTTAGATAAATTATCAAAAAAATATGAAAATATTTTGATTCTAGAAGACGATTGTGTTCCAAGAAAAGAATTATTTTATTTTATCAATAAAAAAATAAAATTATTAAGAAGTAAAAATTATGCAGCTATTTGTGGCTATCAGCTACCAGAAATTCATAAAAAAAGTAAAAAAAAAATTGATACGTTAATTTTAAAATATTTTATATCATGGGGATGGTGTATTAAATCTTCTTATTGGAGGGAATATCGTAAAAAATACAAAATTTTAGAAAAAAAAAAAATTAAAGATATTTTAATTAAAAAAATTAGCAAATTAGTTTTAAATAAAAATAATGTTTGGACAATTGATTTTATAAAATTTAATGACTTAAAAAAAAGGAAATATATTTTTCCCTCAATGTCTTTGATCAAAAACATAGGTTTTGACGGTTCTGGAGTAAATTCAAAGGTTACAGATAAGTTAAATTCAATTTATACTTATTCTAAAAAAATAAGTAATGAAAACATTTTCAATTCATTTTATGTGAATTTACAAAAGAAAATTTTAAAAGATAGGATAAAGTATTTTTTTTAATGAACGTTTTAATTTTAGGATTGGGTATTGCTGGAAAACATTATTTTGACTTAATAAAAAAAATGCGCCCTAAAAGAAAAATTTTCTTTCATGATCCATTTAAAAAAAGTAATAGTAAGTTTAACATAGATAAAATCTCAAAAGAAATTTTAAAAAAAAAAGATATAAAATATGCGATTATAGCAACTCCATCATATTTGCACTATAGATATGCTAAATTACTTATCCAAAATAATGTTAATTTACTTATAGAAAAACCTTTTGTTTTAAATTTGTCTAATGCTAAAAAATTAATTCATCTTAATAAATCAAAAAAAAATAAGTGTTGGGTAGTCTTTCAGAATAGATTTAATATAGCGGTACAAAATCTAAAAAAAAATGTTATTGGAAAAAAAATTAAAGATGTTTTTTTTGTAGATGCTAAAATGTTTTGGAATAGAGATATAAAATATTATAGGTCTGGTTGGCATGGAAAATATAAAACTGATGGCGGAGTGTTAACAAATCAAGCAATACATACTTTGGATACAATAGTATATTTATTTGGCAAAGTAAAAAAATTTAATTCATTTTTAATGTTTAACAAATCAAAACTAGAAGCCGAAGATTTTGCTTTACTAAATTTACAGCATGAAAATAAAATACTTACCTCTTTAAAAGCAACAACAAGAGCAGACAAAAATTATGAGAACGAAATTGATGTTATTTCAAAAAAAAATAGATTCAAAGTTAGTGGAATAAGTCTTAATTTATTTCAAAAATTTAAGAAAAACTATATAATTACTGATAATAAAAAAAGTGAAATTTTTTCAAGCAAGAAAGGTACTTCAGGGGCAATGGGAAATGGGCATAAAAAAATTTTAAAAGAATTTTTTAATAATAAAATTTTTAAATCTTCAAAAGATTTGGAAATTAGTAAAAATTTGCATATTTTAGAAATAATACATTCGGTTTACAATATGTATAAAAGTAACCAATGGTTGAAAATAAAATCAAAACAAAGCATGCTAGGACTAAATGAAAAATAATTTTGTTAAAAATTTAACTAATAAGCAACCGACAAAAGATATAACAGTTGACGATTTAAAATACAAAATTCCTAAAATCACATCAAAAAAAAAAATATCAGTTAAAATAAAAAATAATGTAATTTTTTCCGAGAAAAATTTACCAATAATTGCAGGACCAAACGGCGTTGAAAGTAGAGAGTTAATTATAAAAGTAGCCAAAATGTTAAAAAAAAATAAACTTAATATTTTAAGAGGTCATGCTTTCAAACCTCTTACTTTTCCATATAGATCCAAAAAATATTTAGAAACAAAGTTTGAAGGACTTAAATGGTTAGATGAAGTAAAAAAATATCTAAATTTATTAATTGTCACAGAGGTAACAGAGATAAAGTATCTGCAGAGAATTTCTTACACGGCTGATATACTTCAGATTGGTTCTAGAAATATGGGAAATTTAGAATTACTAAAAGAAGTAGCAAAAACAAAAAAACCTATTATTTTAAAAAGACATTATGGCGCTAGTCTAAGAGATTTATTAGGTGCTGCTGAGCATATTTTATTAGAGGGAAATACAAGATTAATATTATGTGAACGTGGTATTGCTGCACCTCATACACACAGGGAAACTTCTAGATTTATATTAGATGTACAAGCCATACCTGCATTAAAAGAAATAGTAAAATATCCAATTATTTCTGATCCGAGTCATGCATCATTTTGGGCTCCTTGGGTTCCAAGTTTAGCCTATGCTTCAATTGCAGCTGGCACAGATGGCTTAATTATTGAGACCCATCCAGATCCAAAAAATTCAGCAGTAGATCCTTTGCAGCCATTAAATTTTAAACAATTTACTTCATTAATAAAAAAATCTAGAAAAATTAGCAAATATTTTAATAAAAAAATCATTTAATAGATTTTGTATTAATTAATAATGTTTAACGACAAAATACCGTCACAAATGTTAATGATATTATTTTAAAAGTAATAAAAAATATTCATTATCAAAAACATGAAGATAAAAAAATTATTTAAAGTTATTGAAAAAAAGGAAAAAATTTTCTTATTTTTTATCACTTCCTTAGCTATTTTAGCTTCATTTATAGAGGTTGTAGGTATCGGGTCAATAGTTGGATACATTACTTTTTTAACTAGTCCACAAGATATAATTTTGAAGATTCCTTCAGAAACTGCATCCAAATTTTTAATTAACTTAAGTTCTAAAGAATTAATTATTTTTTGTTCAATTTCCTTAATATTAATATTTTTAGTAAAAAATTTATTTTTGTTTTTTTTCTATTATGTCGAGGCCAAAATAACAAAAAATTTAACTGTAAATATAAGTGCTAAATTACTAAATTATTATTTGAGTAAAAAATATTTTTATTTTCTTAATATTAATTCATCAAAAATAATTAATTCTATAATGGCTGAGTCCAGTAGATTTGTTGTATATTTGTATAATTTACTTCTTGTTTTTAGAGAGGGTTTGGTTTTATTTTTTTTAATAATTTTATTGTTTAATTTTAATTCTTTTTATTCTTTTGTAATTATATCTGTAATGATTGTTTTATCATTAATTTTTTTTTTAAATATACGAAGATTTGTAAAAAAAATTGGTATTGAGGAAAAAGAATACCATGCTTTAAATTTAAAAGTTTTGAATGAGATATTTAATGCAATTAAAACAATTAAACTTTCAAAAAATTTAAAATTTTGGTCAAAAAAATATTATAATTATAAAAATAAATTCCAATCAGCAAAAACAAAAAATCTTCTAATTGGAAGGCTGCCCAGACTTTTTTTAGAGTTTGGATCAGTAGTAACTTTAGTAAGTATAATTCTTATTTTCTTTATGTCAGGAAAAGATATCTACGAAATCATATCTTTATTAACTTTGATTACATTAATATTAATAAGAGCCTTGCCGGCTTTCGTTAATATAAATATTGGTCTAAACTCATTAAATTACAACTCAGAAACTTATAAAACTACTTTATCAAATTTAAATTTTGCGAAAGATAATGAGTCTTTAGAAGAAACTACAAAAGATCAAATTGATGAAATAAAAAATATTAAACTTTCGAATGTAGATTTTGCCTATAATAAAAATAAAACAATTTTAAAAAATATATCTTTAGAAATTAAAAAAGGGAAGATGACCGGTGTTGTAGGAAAAACTGGAAGTGGAAAATCAACTTTGGTAGATATTATAACAGGCTTACTAAATTCAACTGCAGGAAATCTTGATATAAATGGAAAAGATATAAATAATATTTCGATTGGAGCGATAAGTTATATAACGCAAGATACAATTCTAGTTGATGATACTATAATAAACAATGTTTGTTTTGGAATTAAAGAAAAAAATATAAATAAAATAAAATACCAAGAAGCTATTAAAATATCTCAACTAGATGAATTTATAGATCAGTTACCTGATAGAGAAAATACATTTGTTGGGGATAGAGGAATAAGAATTTCCGGTGGACAAAAACAAAGAATAGGAATTGCAAGAGCTATATATAATAATTCAGAAATTTTAATAATGGATGAAGCTACAAGTGCTTTAGATTATGAAACTGAAAAAAGAATATTAAATGAAATCTCTAAATTAAAAGAAAGTAAAATCATAATTATGATCACTCATAGATTATCAGCCCTAGAATTATGTGATGAGGTAATTTTATTAGAAAGCGGAAAAATAAAATATTTTGGAAAAGCTGATAAAATAAAAGAAAAATATGAAAATTTTTTAGAATCTGAAAAAACTGATTAAAATTTAACACAAGGATAATTTTGACTAAAGTTACTGAGTTTTTTGGTGTATCTGGCAGCGGCAAAACTTTTATAAAAAATAAAATAAGGAAAAATAACCATTTAGATTATAGATCGGCTATATACTTATATTCCCACAGACAGTTAAAACTGAATTATTTTCAAAAATTTAGTTTAAATTATTTTAAAATTATTAAGAGTAATTTGATTAAAAAAATTAAATTATTAGTACAGGAAAAAGAAACAAAGATAAAAGCCAATTCAAATTTAAAAAAAAATAATAACACTTTTTTTGAAAAATATAAAAAAATTTGCTTTTTTCTTTTTGAAAAAAATAAAAAGAAAAATCCTTTGTTTGCGAAATATGTAATAAATATTATTAAAAATTTAGATTGTAAAAATGAATTTAAAAAACTGATTGAATTTTGGTTTAAAGAGGAGTTTTCAGCATATTATCTATTTAAAAGTCATGTTAATAAAAAACAAATATTAGATAGCGAAGGATTTGTTCAAAGACTAATAATTTATTTATATTTTTCAAATAAAAAAGATCACAAAAAAATCTTACAAAATTATTTTAGATTAATGCCAATAATCGATAAACTTTTTATAGTAAATTATAATAATAAAATAAAAATTATTAAAAAATATTCACTGCCAGAAAAAGTACAATTAAAAAAACAAACTGAAATTTTTTTATTTATAAAACAATTTATTTATAAAAATAAAAAATATAAAAATAAAATTAAAAAAATTATTGAAATAAGTAGAAATTCCAACTTAAAAAAAATTTAAATGAAAAAAATTATATTTTATAATCCCTCATTTGAAACTGGCGGTGTAGAAAAAAACATCTTTTCTTTTTTTGAACATTGTAAGAATTTAAATTATGATCCAGTACTTTTAACAACAGATAAGATTTTATATCAAAATAATAATTTCAATTATGAAACTTACCCTTATAAAAAATTTAATTTAAAAAATAGATTATTAAAATATTTAATATCCTTTTATTATTTAATTAAACTTTCTTTAAATAATGATTGTTTAATAATTAGTTTTCAAAATAATATTTTTGCTATCATAACATCTATAATAACTAAAAAAAAAATTATAATTCGATTAAACACTTCTCCTGAAAAATATATTAAGTCAATATTTTATAAATATTTTTTTAAGTTTTTTTATAAATATGCTGATTTAATTTTAGTAAACGATTTAGATTTTAAAAAAAACATAAAGAAATTTTTCAATTTAGAATCTTTCATTGTTCATAATTTTGTAGAAGAAAAATATATAAAAAATAAATCTAAAGAAAAATTAAAAGATAATTTTTTTGATAAGAAAAAACATTTAAATTTAGTTTCGATCGGTAGATTGACTGATCAAAAAGATCATATAACAATTTTAAAAGCCATCAATTATTCAAAGAAGAAAAATAAAATACGAATGTTAATTATAGGATCTGGATATAAAAAAAATTTTTTAGAAAATTATATAAAATCAAATAGTTTAGAAAAAATAGTTAAATTAATTGATTATAAAAAGAATCCTTATAACTATATATCTTCTTCAGATTGCTTAATATTGTCCTCTAAATATGAAGGCTCTCCCAATGTTCTTTTAGAGGCCGCAGTATTAAAAAAATTAATTATTAGTTCAAACTGCAAAACAGGTCCGAAGCAAATAATTTCTAATGGAAAAGGTGGTTACCTGTTTGAAGTCGGTAAATATAAAAAACTATCCAAAATAATTGATGATCTAAATTTAAGTAAAAAAGAAATCAAAACTAAAATTAACTTTTCGTACAAATCAGTAAAAAAATATAGCAAGTTTAACCAAAAAAAAGAGTTAATGTTTGCACTAAAAAAAATTAGAGGAAAATGAAAAAAGTTAAAAAACAAAAACCCTTTTTTTCTATAATTACACCTGTAAAAAATGGTGAAAACAATATTAAAAAAACCTTATTAAGTTTAAAAAATCAATCTTTTAAAAACTTTGAGCACATAATTGTTGATGGAGATTCAAAAGATAAAACAAAAGATATAATTAGGAAATTTAAAAATAAAAATACCATTACTATTTCAAGCAAAGACAAAGGTATTTATGACGGAATTAATAAAGGAATTAAAATTGCTAAAGGCAAATTCATTGGTACTCTAAATTCTGGAGACACCTATACTTCTGATGGACTAAAAATAGTTAATAAATATTTTAACAAAAAAAAATTAGATTTTATTTTTGGAACTGTAAAAAAGGATGAGATTAAATATGGTTTTAACCCTTCAAAAATTTTTTGGTCATTTAATTTTTATCCGGCACATTCTTCCGGGTTTTTTATAAGTAGAATAGCTCAAAATAAAATTGGATTTTATGATCTTGAATTCAAATGTTCGTCTGATTATGACTTATTTTATAAAATGCTTGTTAAATATAAAATGAAAGGTGCATCTACTAAAAAAAATGAAGTAATAGGAAATTTTGAACTAGGAGGTTATTCTCAACAAATAACTTTGATTGAGCACATTATAGAAGAAACAAAGATTAGATTAAAGAATAAACAAAATATATTTATTGTTCTTTTAATTTTTATACTAAGAATAATTAAAAATTTCTATAAGTTAAATTTAATTAAATATATAAAAAAAAATGAAAGATAAGATTTATTATTGGTCTCCATTTGTTTCAGAAGTCGCAACAGTTAAATCAGTAATTAACTCTGCATCATCAACTAATAAATTTTTAAAAAATGATTATGAGGCTTATATAATCGACGTATATGGAGAATTTGAAAAATTTGAAAAAGAAATTAAAAAAAAAAATATTAATTTAATTAAATTTGCAAGAAGTGATATTATTAATTATTTTTCAAAACCAGGATACTTTAGAAGTAGATTTTTATACATTTTCATTTTTTTGAGATATTTTTTTCCATTGCTTAATTTATTAAAAAAGGATCCACCTTCAGTATTTATTATACACCTGATAACATCTCTACCACTAGTATTAAATTTAATATTTAACATAAAAACAAAAATAATTTTAAGAATTTCAGGCTTACCAAAGTTAAATTTTTTAAGAAAATGGTTATGGAAAATATCTTTAAAAAAAATTGCTTTAGTTACAACACCAACTATTGATACTTTAAAAGATTTTGAAAACTACAACATTATAAACAAAAAAAAATTAAAAGTTTTGAGAGATCCAATAATTATAAACAATGAAATCAGTTTAAAAAAAAATGAAACTATAGAATTACAAGAAAAGAATTTAATTAAAAATAATTATTTTTTAAGTATAGGTAGATTATCGAGACAAAAAAATTTTAGTTTTTTAATTAAAAATATAAAGGAGTTTTTAGAAAATGATCCCCTTTTGAAACTGGTGATTATTGGCACTGGAGAAGAGAAAGATAAACTAGCTCAACAAATTAAAAATTATAATCTTGAAGAAAATATAATATTACTTGGTTTTAAAAATAATGTATTTAAATATTTTAAAAATTGTAAAGCATTTATTCTTTCATCATTATGGGAAGATCCAGGCTTCGTAATACTTGAGGCCGCATATTCTAACGTTCCAGTTATATCAAGTAATTGTCCAAATGGACCTACGGAAATTTTGGAAAATGGAAAATATGGATTTTTGTTTAAAAATAATTGTGATAGTGATTTCAAAAATAAATTAAAT
>MDTG01269908.1_pt1 | contig 21384 bp, 21 predicted proteins | sample 811421 | NCBI WGS metagenome assembly MDTG01 (sample SAMN05326645, study PRJNA326480) | marine metagenome | isolation source: seawater | place: Pacific Ocean: South East | collected 2011 | reverse complement strand
CATAAAAGGCTTAGAAGTTTTTGGAGTAAGAGCTGGAGAATATGTTAAAAGAAATTTTAATAATAGTAATAGAATTACTAAATCATTAATTTCTATTTTAAAAGAAAACATTATTTCTAAGAGCAATTACTCCTTTTATGAATTTAATGATTTAAAAAAGGCACTAAAAGCTATTAAATCTAGACAATCAAGTGGTAAAGTAATAATTAAAACTAAATATTATAAAGAAATCTGAACTTATGAAAAAGAATGCCCTACTACTATTTTCCGGTGGTCAAGATAGCACCACAGTACTTGCTTGGTGTTTAAAGAAATATAATAATGTCCACTTGATTACCTTTGATTATGGTCAAAATCATAGTATAGAAACATCTGCTGCTAAAAATATTGCTAAAATTATGAAAAAAGAATTTCCAGATTGGAAAAATAAAATACATATTCCTATAATCTTTAAAATAAGTAATTTATCAGTTCTAAATGAAAATGCTCTTGTCTCTGATATAAAGATTAATACTAGAAAAAAATTACCTAATACATTTGTGCCTGGAAGGAATGTACTTTTTTATTTATTGGGAGCCACTTTTGCATACTCAAAAAATATAAGTGATATAGTATCTGGAGTATGTGAAACAGATTTTTCTGGATATCCAGATTGTAGGCAAAAAACAATTCTATCAGTTAAAAAAACCATAAATTTAGCAATGGAAAAGAATTTTAATTTTTTCACACCTTTAATGAAAAAAAACAAAGCAGAAACATGGCAAATGGCTCATAATTTAGGAGGAGAAAGATTTATAAATATTATTAAAAAAAATACTCACTCTTGTTACTTAGGAAATAGAAGTAAATTCAATGAATGGGGTTATGGTTGTGATAACTGTCCAGCCTGTAAATTAAGAAAAAAAGGATGGAACTACTATAAGGGAAAGTATAATAATGGTTTATAATGTAAAAGAAATATTCCTAACAATTCAAGGTGAGGGTTATAATACAGGGAAAACTGCTATTTTTTGTAGATTTTCAGGATGTAATCTTTGGAATGGTAAAGAAAAAAATAAAAAAGAATCTAAATGTAATTTTTGTGACACAGACTTTGTTGGAACAAATGGACAAAATGGAGGAAAATATGTTCTAAAGGAATTAGTAGCTATAATATCTTCTCTTTGGCCAAAAAAAAATAAGAATAAATTTTTAGTGCTAACCGGAGGCGAGCCTCTACTTCAAATCGATACATTACTAATAAAAGAGTTAAAAAAAAATGACTTTTATATAGCAATTGAAACTAACGGTACAATTTTGCCACCTGTTGGTATTGACTGGATTTGTGTTAGTCCAAAAACTAACTCTAAAATGATCCTTAAAAAAGGAAATGAAATCAAAATTGTATATCCACAAAAAAACTTAAACTTCAAACATTATGAAAAGCTAGAATTTGAACATTTTTTCATACAGCCTTTGGATAATGCTAAAATAAAAAAAAATACAAAAGATGCTATAAATTTTGTTATTAATAATCCTAGATGGAAATTAAGTATCCAATCTCATAAATATCTAGGTATAATGTGATATGAAAAAATACTTAACCAAGACCTTTACTTTTGAAGCTGCTCATTCTTTAGCAAAAACTAATGATCCCAAAAATAATATAATTCATGGTCACTCATTTCATGTGGAAATTATGTTAAAAGGTAAAGTTAACAAAAATGGTATGATTTTAGATTTAACAGAACTTAACAAATTAGTTGTTAAATTAAAAGAAAAATTAGATCACGCATATTTGAATGAAATCTACTCTATGGGCTTACCAACCTTGGAGAATATTGGGTATTATATTTGGAAGTTTATAATCAAGAAAAATTATAATCTACATCGTTTACAAATATCTCGTAAGACTTGTAATGAAAGTTTTATTATTGAGTTATAAACCTTCACAGCTTCTGGTGGGTTTACCAAAAAACTTCAAACAATATTCTTTTGATAACTTTTTGCCTTTAAGATCAGTAAGAATGAAATTGGTGACTGCCTCTATTTGTCTTTTGTTTAAATAAACCTTTGCCTGAAGAGGTCTATTTTTGTCATCACCTTCAAAATCATGAAATTTCATACCAAAACATCTATCATCAACATACGCCTTCTTATCAAAGAATGGCATATTAGTTCCTGGTCTACCACATACTATCAACAGTATCAATCCTTCTTTGTCTAAACCAGTATCTCTTAAAGACATTGCTGCTCCTCCATATCCAGGGCCTCCATCGCCATGCCACTTGTGGCATCCCATACAATTTCCTCTTTTGAAAGCAAGCAAACCATAATCTATTTTTGATTGAGTATAGGCTTTCGAATGCATTAGTATGAAGGCTAAAAAGATTATTTTAAATATAAATAAGTTTATGCTTTTCATCTTTTTAACTACTAGGATACTTTTCTATCTTCATTTTTGTCCTACTAACTAAGTTACCTTTGTCTTTTTTATTATTTATAAAATAAAATTCAGAATGGAGTACTATTTTTTTCTTTTCGAATGTTTTCTCACATATCTTATTTATATATTTGTTACCGGCTAATAAATGGTCTTTCTTAGGTAAGTTTTCCAAGCAATTCCAACCACTAGACCCATATTTACTATAAATTCTCAGCCATAAAAGATATGATTGTTTTCTGAAATACCAAGGTGCGCTTGGATCTGTAATTACATTTATTTCTTCAATATTATTATTTTCATTTACGCCTATATTCATTAGAACAGGATGACCGGCAACTTGGGTCCCTTCATACTCCTCCGTAATGGCATATCTATCATCATATTCAAAAGATATAAGATACAGGTTTTGGTTGTTTTTTTTACATTTTTTAAATTCATTCCATGTAGACAACTTTGTATTGTCTTCCGTACATGATAGATTTTTATAACCTGTAATATCTATTTTATTCACATTAATACCTACTCCAAGAGTTCTGATATCATTTGAATAAGATGTAGAGTTAAAGAAGAATAAAAAAACTACTGTTGTAGTAAGAAATTTGATTATTTTATTCATTTTTAGAATGAAATGGAGCCTTTTTTTACAAAGGCTCCATTTAAAAGATTTATAGGCTAAACACAAACATCATTTGACCTGGATCAATCTTCTCCAGACCTGGTGTTGCACCAACAAACCATTTAGGCCAAGCGCCACCCAAACCTGCTAAAACGGCAACATATTGTTTACCATCTACTGCAAAAGTCATTGGTGGTGCATTGATAGCTGTATTAGTATCAAAAGACCATAATTCCTTAAGGTTATCAGCATCTAGTGCTACAAACCTGCCATCTGCATGTCCTGTAAATACCAGTCCACCTTTAGTTGCCATTAGGCCACCAAGGCTAGGATATTGCATATCATATTTAGCAACAACCTTACCAGAATTTACGTCCATAGCTGTAGTACTTCCAGTTATAACAGGACCCATCTTAGGAGCTCCTCCTAGCCAGAATTCTCTAGCTACCCACTCTTTCTCTTGAGGAACGTTAACATGCATCGCACAACTTTCGATTACAGGAATGTAATACATATTTCTGTCTGGATCATATGCTGATGGTGGCCAGTTTTTTCCACCCATATTACCAGGACATGATAATCCTTCTGGTTGCCCTCTGAAAGCATTTGAAGAAGGAACATATCTTTGTACGTCTTTATTAGGGTCATAGTCCATTGGTCTTCCTGTGTATTTGTCTAAACCAATTGTCCAGTCTAGTTTTTTCACGAATGGAGTACCCCATAAAAATTTACCTGTTTCCCTATCAAGTGCATATGCAAAGCCATTTCTGTCAGCGTGTAGAGCAGCTTTAACATTTTTACCAAAAACTTTAGCATCTACAAGAACTAATTCATTTACGCCATCAAAGTCATAAGGATCATTTGGTGTATATTGAAAATGCCACTTGATCTTTCCAGAATCAGCATCCAATGCAAGAGCACTATTACTGTACAAGTTGTCTCCAGGTCTATACTCATTATCCCAATCTGGTCCAGGGTTACCTACACCCCAGAAAATGGTATTAAGGTCTGGGTCGTAAGAACCAGTAACCCAAGTAGATCCTCCTCCGTGCATCCAGCCATCTTTACTGTGTGCAATTGTTGGATCTGCCTTCCAAGTTTCTGATCCAGGCTCACCTGGTGCAGGAATTGTATATGTTCTCCAGTTTTTACTTCCATCGCTCAAGTTAGTTGAATGTAACCAGCCTCTAATTCCATATTCAGCACCTGCAACACCTGTAATAGCAGAATCTTTAACTACTAATGGTGCAGCCGTAATAACTTCAGCAACACTAGCGTCTGCTAACTGAACTTCAGTCTCAAGCGCTCCTGTAGCTTTATTAGTTATTAAAAGTCTTCCATCTAATGTATGAGAAATAACTTTATCATTCCAAAGGCCTACACCTCTGTTGTTAATTCCACAGCAAGTAATTGCTCCTGGAAAATCATGATCTGTATCAGGATTCATTTTCCATTCTAATTTACCATTATTTCTAACGTTAAATTTATAGATTGAGCCCCAACCATCTGTAACATACATCATTCCATTTTCAACTACTGGCGTACCTTCTAATCCAGCGTGGTCCCAAATGCCTCCGCCTTCTATACCGCCAATAACGTTAGTGAATGCTACTTTAAGTTTTTTAACATTTTTTTTGTTAATTTGTTTAAGCCTAGAATATCTTTGACCATCAAGTGTTCCACCATAAGTCAACCAGTTTTCAGGGCTTTTCTTTGCTTTAACTAAATTATCGTAAGTAGTTACATCTTCTGCGTTTACACTACTTAGGATGAATAAAGTCGTAAAAAAAGTTATGATAAACTTTATCATTGTACCTCCCTAGTTATTATTAAATATACCTATAATATTAATAATTAAACTTTATAGGTCAAGATTAAATTTGCAATTTATTGAAAATAATTATCATTATCAACAAATTTTAAGGTTTTTAGGCTGATTTTTATTTTTTTAATTGTTTGTTCTAGCAATATAAAAAAAATTGTGTAATCTAAAAATTTTGGAGGATCTTTGGAATATAACGATGAAACAAATGATAGTAGTGTAGTTTTCAGAGATGTAATTCTTTTAGCTCTAACCGGTTTTATATCTATGGTTGTTCTGTTATTACCTTTTGTAAACCCGCCTACAGAAGAAGAAAAAAGCTCTTATCCTCCGGGAAATGTTATAGTAGAGCTATTCTGGGATAATGAAAGAGATGTTGATATTGATTTATGGGTTAAAGCACCTGAAGATATTCCAGTAGGATATTCTAATAAAGGAGGTTTGTTTTTCAATTTATTAAGAGATGATTTGGGAAAATATAAAGATAACACTCCTGTAAATTATGAAGTTTCCTATTCCAGAGGAATCAATGAGGGTAAATATATAGCTAATCTACATCTTTACAGGGAAGACAAGACTCCTTTCTTGCCTATAAAGGCCGAAATGGTTATTTCAGTAGTGGATCCAAAAAACAACAAAAGGAAACAAATTTTAAAATCAAAAAAAAAACTAGAAGTTGTCGGAGAGGAGATAACTATTTTTCAATTTAATTTAAATAAAAAAGGTGAACTTGATTCAAAAAGTATAAATCACAATTATGTTAGGCTTAGATCAGGTAACAAGGAGCAAGTGCAAAGATGAAATTTAATTATTTATTAATATTAAGATATATTTTAGTAAACGCTATAGGTGTGGCTTTTTTATTAGCTATAATTTCTCAAGGATACTTAGAAAAAGCTTTAGATGCAGATGTAACAAACATGATGCTAGTAATCATCGGCTTATTTTTCATAGGTTTTGTTATAGCTTTTTCAAGGACTTTATGGATAAGCAAGGAACTTAATTACGCAAATTCTCAAATAGGTTCTGAGGACTCTATAGTGAAAGAGTTTCTTAAAAATTCTAAAGGTCTAAATGCAAGCTCACGGAGCAATCTAGCATCTTCTTTAAGAATCAGGTTGGCTACTAAAATTAATCATATTAAATTTATTGCTAATACATTAGTTATATTAGGTCTTATTGGTACAGTTATAGGATTTATAATAGCATTATCTGGAGTTGATGGAAGCGGCGTTTCTAGTAATCCTGAAGAGGTAAGTAAAATGGTATCCACCCTTATTTCGGGAATGTCAGTAGCCCTTTACACAACTTTAGCAGGCTCAATATGTAGTGTTTGGTTAAATTTATGCTACCAAATTTTATCTACAGGCGCTAACAGACTTTTATCAAAAATAATAGAAATAGGAGAAGTTAAAAGTAGTGATTGAAAAAATAAAAGAATTTGATTCGGTACAAGAAGAACAATCAGATACTGTTTTTAGAGATGTAACACTACTAGCTTTGTCTGGTTTTGTAGCAATAGTATTATTATTATTACCATGGTTAAATCTTAAAACTAGAGATGAAATAGTGAAAGAACCGGTAGGTAGTGTAATATTTGAACTTTTCTGGCCACATGATATAGACGCTGACGTTGATTTATGGGTTAGAGGTCCAAATGATGGACCAGTAGGATATTCTAAACCATCTGGATTAGTTTTTAATCTATTGAGAGATGACAGAGGACTTAAAGGAGACCATACTCCCATTAATTATGAAATAAGCTTTACAAGAGGAATTATAGCTGGTGAATACCAAGCGAATGTACATTTATTTAAGCATGATCAAAAAAAATCTAAAATTCAGGCCACTGTAACAGCAAGCTTGGTAACTCCGGATAAAAACTTTAGAAAGCAAATATTAGAAAAAAAGGTTAATCTTAAAAAAGAAGGCAAAGAAAAAACAGTACTCAGGTTTAAACTAGACAATAATTTTAAGGTTGTATCTGGTTCTGTGAATAGTTTGCGCAAAAGTTTAATTGGGAGGAACTAATGACCGTAGTAAATTGGTTTTTTGTTATATTAGTTTTTCTAACTGCTATTATTGTAAGTTTTTCTTTCTGGTCTAGAAAAAGAATTAAATTAAAAGTTTTCATTTTATCCATAGGTTTGTTTTGTTTTTTAATAATTTATCTTAGCCTAATAGAGATTTTAAGCAGGGCTAAACCAAAAAATTTAGAAGTTTTAAATAAATATGCTGATGAATTAACTTTGCTTCACGTAAACTGGATTGAAGGAGAAGCAATTTATTTATTAGTTTTAATAGAAGACGACATAGAACCTAGATTATATAAATTTCCTTGGAATGCTGCCCAGGCTCAAGAATTTGATGAAGCTCTTGAAAAAGGAAGAGAGGACGGGGAAGAAGTCAAAATTGCAAACCCTTTTTATTCATCAAATACTGAAGAGAGAAAAACTTTAATTTATTCCAGCCCCGCAAAACCATTACCAGAAAAAGAGGAACCTAGTGTAGGTATCACTTCTTACGATCCTGAAGCAGAAAAAAAATCGTATGATAAAAGAGATAGCAGATAACCTTAAAAAAAGATGAAGGATTTCATAAAGTTAGATAACATAAGTAAAACTTATAAAAACCAATATCAGGCAATAAAAAATATTTCTTTAAATATTAAAAAAGGAGAGATTTTTGCACTCTTAGGCCCTAATGGTGCAGGAAAATCTACACTGATTAATATTATATGTGGGCTTGCTTATCAAACATCTGGAAACATATTTATAGACAATCTAGATATTAAAGCTAATAGAAAAAATATTAAATCGAGAATTGGTCTTGTACCACAAGAATTACACCTAGAAGCTTTTGAAACTGTGTTAGATAATGTTTGTTATTCTAGAGGTCTATGGGGTAAAGAAAAAAATATAGATTTCATTACACAATTATTAAAAACCTTAAAGTTGTTTGATAAAAAGGACAACCTACTTATGCAGTTATCTGGAGGCATGAAAAGAAGAGTTTTAATTGCAAAAGCATTGTCACACAATCCAGACATTCTATTCTTAGATGAACCTTCTGCTGGGGTTGATGTTGAACTAAGGAAAGAAATGTGGGAAATCATAATTAGCTTGAAGAACAAAGGTGTAACTATAATTCTAACAACTCATTACATTGAAGAAGCAGAAGAAATTGCAGATACTGTTGGATTTCTTAATGAAGGAAGGTTAATTTTAGTCGAAGACAAAAAAAAATTGTTAAGAAAGTTAGGTAACAAAAAACTTGTTTTAACTCTTCCTAAAATTATTAAAAAGGTACCTCAATTTTTGAAAGGTTTTAAGGCAAAAATAAATAAAAAAGGTAAAGAGTTAGAAATAATATTAGATAATGACAGCAATAAAATTTTAAAAATAATATCTTTGCTAAAGACAAATAAATTTGAATTTTCTGAATTTAATATAAAAAAAAGAACTTTAGAAAGTATATTTGTTAATTATATAAATACTCATAAAAATGATAAACTATAGAGCAATAATAGCTATTTATCTGCATGAGATGAATAGAACAAAAAGAACAATATTTCAAAGTATAATATCACCAATAATCTCTACATCACTTTACTTTATAATATTTGGTTCAGCTATAGGTTCAAGAATAACCCACATAGACGGCATTTCTTATGGGATGTTTATTGTTCCAGGTCTTATAATGTTAAATTTATTAACTCAAAGTATTTCTAATGGTTCATTCAGTACCTTTTTTCCAAAATTTAATGGAACGATATTTGAATTACAAGCAGCACCTATTTCAGGGTTTGAAATGATTTTGGGTTTTGTAGGAGCTACTGCCTCGAAGTCTATACTTTTGGGAACATTAATTATTATCACATCCTCATTTTTCATAGATTTGAAAATTGCTCACCCGACCTTAATGATTTTTTTTTTATTACTCACTTCTATTTCTTTCAGTCTTCTGGGTTTTATTATAGGGCTTTGGGCTGATAACTTTGAAAAGCTATCTCTCATTCCTTTAATAATAATTACTCCTTTAGTTTTTTTAGGAGGAAGTTTTTACTCTATAAGTATGTTGCCAGATATCTGGCAAAAGATTTCTTTATTCAATCCCGTTCTTTATTTGGTAAGCGGTCTGAAATTTAGTTTTTATGAAATTTCAGATGTTAGTCTTCTAACAAGCGTTACTACAATATTATTTATTCTTTTTGTTTGTATTATGATTACTTTAATAATTTTTAAAAAAGGCTATAATCTCATAAATTAGTTAATTAGTGCTTTTTTCTATTACTTTAAACTTTAAACTTTTAATTTTTTCTATAATTTTCTCGGCATGAGAAGAATTTTGCGTCTCTAAAGTAATATTTAATCTAGCTGCTCTTACTGAAAGGTCCAGAGTAAACCTGCTATGCTCAACTGCTAAAATATTTATTTTTTCTTTGGCACATAAATTTGATATGATATTTAATTGTCCGGGTTTATCTTCCATATCTATAGACAAAGTTAATATTTGTTTTTTTCTAGTTAAATCTCTTAATAAAAGAGATGATAGCACTCGTGAGTCCAAATTACCTCCGCATGCTATAATACCTATATTTTTATATTCACGTAATTTTTTATGTTCTAAAATTGCAGCTAGACCTAAAGCTCCTGCACCTTCAACTAAAGTTTTATCTTTTAATAAAAAGTATGAAATAGCTTTTTCAATATTACTTTCTTTAACTAAAATAGCATCATCTACATATTTTTTTATGATTTTCATGTTTGCTTTTCCAATATTTTTTACTGCCACACCTTCTGCGACAGAATTTAATTGAAATTTTTTTTCTTTTTTTTTCAAATAGTTATAAAAACTTGGATAATTTATTGACTGAACACCTACAATTTTTGTTTTTGGATATAAATGTTTAGCTACTATAGAAGAACCTGATATTAATCCTCCGCCTCCTACAGGAATAATTAATAAGTCTAATTCTGGACATTGTTCTAACATTTCTAGCATAAGGGTACCCTGTCCATATATCACTTCATAGTCATCAAAGGGATGAACTTTTATAAGTCCTTTTATTTTAGCTAATTTGTTAACGTATCTCTCTGCATCTTCTACGTTATTTCCCTTGATTATTACTTCAGCCCCGTATTCAATATTCTTTCTAATTTTTTCAAATGGTGTATTGTTAGGCATAACAATCGTAGCTTTAATATCAAGTAATTTGCATCCATATGCAAGCCCTTGCGCATGATTGCCTGCTGACATTGTAATAACTCCTTTTGTTCTTTGACTTGTGTTAAGAGATAGTAATTTATTTAATGAACCTCTTAATTTAAATGACCCTGTTATTTGTTTATTGTCATATTTTACATAAACATTACTATTGATTAATGTTGATATTGGCTCAGACAATAAACATTCAGTTTTAATTATATACTTTTCTAATTTAGACTTAGCTTTTAATATATTTTTATACATTTTTTATTTTATGAAGGAATTTTAATATCATGACTAGTAATATAATTAAATACTTAAATTTCTCACCTAGCCTAAATAATAATAATAACATATCTCGAAAGTCATGGATAATTGGAAATGTAAGTATAAAAGAAAATACTATAATAAAGGATCACGTAGTTCTTAGAGGTGATGGAGAAAAAATAAAAATTGGAAAAGAATGTATTTTTAATGAAAGAAGTACAGTGCATGTAGCTTCGGATTACTTGGGTTCCAGAGTTGGCGATAGATGTGTTATAGGAAGAGAGAGTGTTATTCACGCATGTATTCTATCACATGATGTTTTAGTAGGAGAGCATGCCGTCATTATGGATGGAAGCATTGTAGGAAATAATAGTGTTGTTGCTGCTGACTCCCTAATTTCTCCAGGTAAGAAATTTCCTCCTTTTTCAATAATTTCTGGATCACCAGCAAAAAAAATTAGAAGCATTGACTCTTTGGAATATAATGAACTGAGGCTTAATTATAATAAAAAAAATAAAAATATTTTTGATAGTAGTAATGTTTTTAGGAAAGAAAATATTTTTAAAAAAAAGCCGCTCACAGATATAGAAGAGCAGAAAAATATTAAAAAAAAAAATACCTTTATTTCTCCTGATGCAGTTTTAAATATTGAATTTCGTATAGAAGATTTTGCAAGCATTTGGTTTGGAGTAAAAATATTAAGTGAAAGTAAAAAATCCTCTTTAAGTCTGGGACGAGGTTCTAATATTCAAGATAATACAATTATTTTTAATCAATCTAAAGAATCTGTAATTGGAAAAAGGGTTACTATTGGTCACAATGTGGTGATAAATGGCCCAATAAAAATAGGTAATGATGCAGTAATTGGAATGGGTTCTTATATTGAGCATGATTGTATTATAGAAAATGACGCTTTTGTTGCAGCTAATTCATATTTAAAGAAAAAGACTGTTGTTCCAAAGAATAAAATATTTGCAGGTAATCCAGGCAAATACTTCAGAGACAAGTCAATTTCAGAAAAGAAATACTTTAAGTCTGGACAAAAAATATACGAGAAGTTGTCTAAAGATTATTGTCAAATATTTAATTAAAAATTATAGGAGTCACTTGGTGTATTCCACCACGGCTGGTCGCTAAAAGCTCTAAAATCTATCTCATGTGTCCACGTTGATCTATGTTGTTCAGATAAATATAAATAAGCTTCAGCTATTTTTCTAGGCAGAATAAGACCATCATTTTCCATCCCTTTACTTTCTCTAAGTTTTTTATATTCTTCAGCACCTAGCATTTTTCCTAATGTATCAGGAGCATCAACAGCTCCATCGACTATTGCATGTACTACATGTATTCCTTTGTTAGAAAATTCATCAGTGAGGGTTTGACAAAGCATTCTTCTGCCTCCCATTGCAGCCGCATGAGAGTGTTGTCCTCTATTTCCTCTAACTGCAGCAGTAGAAGAAGTTACTATTAAAGTACCTTTTTTTCGTTTTTCCATATAAGGAAATAATGATTTGGCAAGTCTAAATAAACCAAACGTTCCCATCTTCCATCCCAACTCAAAGACCTTACCTGTCAAATTATCAAGCTGTCTATTTCCTATTTGTGCACCCAAATTGTATATTGCAACATTTATGGGTCCAATGTTTTTTTCTATTTCATCAACTAAATTCTCTATTGTATTTTCTTGAACTGCATTTAATAATTTACCTGAAGCATTGCCGCCATTATCTAATATTTTTTTTATCATCCCATCCAGACCTTCATTGTCACTTCTGCGTGTTAAAAAAACATGGTAGCCTTTCTTAGCAAAAACCTCTGCTACATTACCTCCAATGCCAGCACCAGCTCCTATTATTAAACATACATTTTCCATAATTTAAAATAACATAAAATTAATTTTGATAGAAGTATTTTACTTAATTAATATTTTTTATAATATTAATTATGCAAAAAAATTTCAGATTAGAATTAATAAAAGAATGCGGAAAAAAAAATGTTTTTTTTGAGGAAAAACAAAAAACTTCTTTCACTAGTGGATGGAGAATGCTTCCAGGTAAATGTGAGGCAGTGGTAACTCCTACTTCTTTGCTACAACTATGGAACGTACTAAAAATTTTATGTAGATTTAATAAAATTATTATTTTACAAGCATCAAATACTAGCTTAACAGGTGGTAGTACTCCATACGGCACATATGATAGAAAAGTAGTAATCATAAATACTTTGAAACTTAATAAAATTTATTTAATAAATAAAGCAGAACAAATTGTAGCTTTCCCTGGTTCAACTCTATATGATTTAGAAAAAAAACTTTTACCCCATAATAGAGCTCCTCATTCTGAAATTGGTTCTTCTTGCATTGGAGCATCAATTGTAGGTGGTGTTTGTAATAATTCTGGAGGTTCTCTGATTAAAAGAGGTCCGGCATATACTGAACTTTCACTTTTTGCTCAAATTAATAGTAAAGGTGAACTTTCTTTAATAAATAAACTGGGTATTAATTTAGGAAAAACACCAGAGGAAATAATTAAGAAACTTGATCAAGGCGACTTTTCCAAAGATGATTTAGTATTCACAAATTCAAAAGCTTCGAGCGTTGATTATAAAGAGATTTTAAAAAATACAGAAGCAGAAACACCTGCAAGATATAATGCAGATAAAAAAAAACTATATGATGCATCTGGATGTGCAGGTAAAATAGCTGTATTTGCAGTTAGATTAGACACCTTTGAAAAAGAAAAAAATGAGAAAGTTTTTTATTATAGTACAAATAACTCTGATGACCTTACTAAGTTAAGAAAAAAAATACTTAAAGAAATTGATGAACTTCCAATTTATGGAGAATATGTGCATAGGAACGCTTACTTAGCTTCTAAAAATTATGCAAAGGATGCTTTTCTACTCATATATTATTTAGGTACTTCTTGTATGCCTTTTTTTTATAAAATAAAATCAAGAATTGAGAGATATTTTAATTCATCAGCAATTTTTTCTTCAAGGTCTTTGGATAAAATTCTCAATAAAATTGCTAATTTTTTTCCTAATCATCTTCCAAAAATATTCGATATTTTAGCTGAAAAATATGAACATCACTTAATACTTAAATTTGATGCGAGTATAAAAAAAGACATTTTAGAAATATCTGAAACTATCTTTAATAACAAAAAAAATAATTTTTTTGAATGTAACAAAATTGAGGCGAAAAAAATTATACTTAACAGGTATGTTTTTGCTAGTGCAACTCTAAGATATGCTAATCTTGATATTAATTCAAACTCAGAATTACTGGCTCTTGATGTAGCGCATAAGAGAAATGATGCAAATTGGGATGAAAAGTTACCAGATGATATAAGTAAATATATTAGTAAATCATTATGTGTAGCTCACTTTTTTTGTCATGTTTTTCACAGAGAATATTTAGTAAAAAAAGGTGAAAAAAATACTGTTGTAAAGAAAAAACTATTACAACGACTAGACTCTATAGGTGCAAAATACCCTGCAGAACATAATGTTGGTCATTTGTATAAAGCCGAAAAAGATTTAGCCGATTTTTATTCTAACTTGGATCCTACGAATACATTTAATCCCGGGATAGGAAAAACTTCTAAAATATCTGCACGGAAATTGTAGACATTTTTTTTTTGAAACTTAATCTAATATTATGAAAAAAATAAAAACTTTACTTTTAACTTCATTAAGCTTTTTCTTCTCTATTAGCCTTTTTTCTCAAATACCTACTATTGTTGAAACAGATAAAGTTAAAAAAGAAATTATAGATCAAGCAGTTCCAATGATTGGTAGTATCATACCTAAAAGAGATAGCAACTTAATGTCATCAGTTTCTGGAAGAATTGATAAAGTACTGGTTCAGGAAGGAGAAACAGTTCGAAAAGGAAAAGTGCTGGCTCACATAGATAGAAAAAATTATGAGTGGCTTCATGAAATATCTTCTTCAAATTTACAAAAAGCAAAACTTTATTATGAGACTAGTAAAATAGAAACTGTTATCAATAATTTGGATTATGAAAGAATGGGAGCTCTACGAAGTACTTCTGCCTTCAATGCATCAAAGTTTGATAAACTTAAAAATACGAAACTTATTTTAGAGTCAAAAGAAGCCATTGCTTTGGCTGAACTTAATATTGAAAATAATAAAAATAAAATAGCAAAGTTAAATTTAGAAAAGTCTTCTTTAAAGGCTCCTTTTTCTGGAGTTATTGAAAAAAAAATGATTGAGGTAGGAGAAGTTGTTTCCGTAGGATCAAAAATGTTTAACTTAGTAGATAAAAATACTCTAGAAGTTTTCGCAGAGATACCTTCATTTAGAACTTACGGATTAGAACTTGGTAATATAATAGAAGTAACTACTCCAGATAATATAAAGTTAAATGCTGAGATAAGGGCTATCGGATCGAAAGAAAACCCTACTACTAGAACTGTAAAAATATTTTTAGATTTTATACAAAATGATATATCTAGAAAATTATTAGTAGGAGAAAATATAAATTTATTAATTCCAATTGGTTTAGGGAAAACTGCTATTACTGTGCATAAAGATGCAATACTAAAAAGGGAGGGAATGTCTTTGGTATATTTAGTAATCGAGGATATTGTACAAATTAGACCAATTAAACTAGGCGAAGCTGTAGGAAACAGATTTATTGTAATTGATGGACTTCAAGATAATGATCAAGTAGTTATTAAAGGTAATGAAAGACTAATACCTGGGCAAGAAGTAAAAATTGTGAATAAAAAATAATTAATATGAATTTAATAAAAGCCTCTTTAGAAAGACCAATTGCAATTGTATCTGTAATTGTTATGACGATAATTCTTGGTATAGTTGCCTTAGATAGAATCCCTATTCAAATTGCACCTGATGTAAATAAACCGTTAATTAGTGTAACAACTTATTGGTTTGGAGCATCTCCTTATGAGATGGAAAGAGAAATAGTAAATAAACAAGAAGAAGCTTTACAAGGAGTTGAAGGAGCTAAAAGAATTACAGCTGAAACAAGGGAAGGTAGGTCTAAAGTTGAAATAGAATTTGGTATTTCAACTAACATGGATAAAGCATTATTATTAGTATCTAATAGACTTAATCAAATAGATGATTATCCAATCGACGCAGGAGAACCAACTTTAGACACTTCTGGATTAGATGATAATGCAATAGCATGGTTTATTTTAACTAGAACTCCAGGAAATGAGAGAAATATAGCTGCATATGGAGATATTGTTGATGATATTGTTCGAGACAGGATAGAAAGAGTACCAGGCGTAGCTAGAACTAACGCTTATGGGTCCAGTGAAACTGAATTAAGAATTACTATAGATCCAGAAAAAATGGCATATTACGGTCTAACCGTTACAAGACTGATGGATATTATCAAAGCAGCTAATAGCTCTATGTCAGCTGGAGATGTAAATGAAGGTAAAAGAGAATATATTGTTAGAACAGAGGGAGAAATACAAACAGCACAGCAAGTGAGAAATATAGTTCTAATAAGCGAAAAGGATCTTAATGGAAGATATGGTAGAGTTACAATAGCTGACATTGCAAAAGTTGAATTTACTTATAAAGAACCAAGAGCCATAATTAGATATCTTGGAGAACAATCTATCGCGATCAATGCAATTAGACAAAGTGGAGCAAATGTTATTGACGTAATGAATGGCATTGAAAATACACTAGAAGATCTCAACAAAAATACTCTACCACAGCTAGGACTTAAAATAGATCAGGTTTATGATGAAACCGTATATATTGACTCAGCGGTTCAATTAGTAAGACAAAATATATGGATGGGAGGAATTCTTGCTATCTTAATCTTACTAGTTTTTTTAAGATCATGGCAATCTACAGTTGTAATCGCTATATCTATTCCAATTTCGGTCGTAGCTGCTTTTGTTGCCATGGCCTTACTTGGCAAAACTATAAATGTTATTTCTTTGGCTGGAATTGCCTTTGCAGTCGGAATGGTAGTTGACGCAGCTATTGTTGTATTAGAAAATATATTTAGATTAAAAGAGAAAGGAATAGAGACAAAAGAGGCAGCATTAAAAGGAACAACTCAAGTCTGGCAAGCTGTTATGGTATCTGCCTTAACAACAGTCCTTGTATTCATACCTATTCTAATCATGCAACTTGAGGCAGGTCAGTTACTTCAAGACATAGCCGTAGCTATTTCTGTTGCTGTGCTTATGAGTCTTTTAGTATCGGCAACTATATTGCCAGCCCTTACAAACTGGATATTAAGTAAAAATAAATCATCGAATTTTTTCAAAATACCTGTTCTAGACTCATTTGGTGCTTTTATTTCAGATTTGATACAAAAATATGTGCAGGTAGTCGTTGTTTCGAGAAAATCATCAATGGTTATTGTATCATTATTAATACTAACCACTCTAGGTGTATCTTATTTGATGCTTCCTAAACTAGAATATTTGCCTGAAGGTAATAGAAACTTAATTTTTGGAGTGATGCTTCCACCTCCAGGTTATAATTTGGAAACATTAACTGAAATCGCAGAGTCCGTAGAAAAAAAAGTCGAAAATCTATGGTCTAAAAATACTGGAGAAACTGCAGAAGATGGTCAACCTCCAAAAATCAAAAATTTCTTCTTTGTTGCTATAGCTGGAGGAAGGACTCTATTCGGAGCAAGTGCTGTTGAAGAAAATAGAGTTAAAGAGTTAATTCCTGTTATGACAAAATCACTATATGGAGAACCTGCAACCTATGGATTTTTTTCTCAACCTGGTCTTTTTGTTAGAGGTTATGGAGGTGGTAGATCTATTGATTTAGACATTATAGGCTCAGATTTAAACAGTATCACACTTACAGCTCAAAAAGCAGCAAGTTTAATAATGAAAGAATTTCCAAGAAATGAAGGTAATCAAATGAGGCCTAAACCTGGATTAATTCTAGGAGCTCCTGAGATTCAAATTCAACCAGATAGAATTAAACTTGCAGACAATAATGTTACAGCTGAAGAATTAGCCATGGGAATTGACGCTTTTAATTCAGGAATTAGGGTAGATGAAATTATAGTCGACTCAAAAAGAATGGATTTAACATTAATGGGGAAAGAAAACTCTATAATTCAAACACAAGGAATAGAAAATATACCAATTGTTACATCTGAGGGAAAAATTATTCCTATTTCGTCTTTATCTAATATTCTTTACACAACTGGACCTACTGAAATAAGACACATCGAGGCAGAAAGAGCTGTAACACTACAAATAAAACCTGCAGACAATATTGCTTTAGAAGATGCTATAAATAAAGTCAAAGATAGTGTGATAGCACCTATGCTAGAGGAAGGACTACCGTCTGACACAAAATTAGATATCTCAGGTACTGCAGATGAGTTAACAATTACATGGAGAGCTATGGCCTTAAACTTACTGGTTGCTATTGCTATGGTATACTTACTTATGACCATTTTATTTGAAAGTTTCAAATACCCTTTTATTATAATGCTTACTGTTCCACCCGCTGCGGCAGGAGGCGTTTTGGGCTTGTATTTCTTAAACCTTAAAACATTTCAGCCGCTAGACATGTTAACAATACTTGGATTTGTAATATTAAGCGGGATTGTTGTTAATAACGCTATTCTACTTGTACATAGGACTTTGCAACTGGTAAGGAATAATAATCTAAAGATAAATGTAGCTATTGAAGAAGCAACCAACAGCCGAATAAGACCTATATTTATGTCAACCTTGACTAGTATATTTGGTATGTTGCCTCTAATTTTATTTCCTGGAGCAGGTTCAGAGTTATATAGAGGATTAGGCTCTGTTATAATAGGAGGGTTAAGTTTATCTGCAATATTAACTTTGCTAATTATACCACCAATGCTTAAGCTATTTTTAGAAGATAAGCCTATTAAGTAAAATAGTGTATTTCAAACAAACAGAATCTTTTGTATAATAAATTATGTTTAAATTTTCTAATTTATTTTCAGTTCTTACTGATGTTTTTATAAAATTATCATTAGGATTAATTTTTTTTAATTTTGGTTATGGTAAACTTGAAAATTTAATTAACAATGAAGCGCAGAATCTAATTAATATGGTAGATAGTATTATACTATTTGGAACTGCTCCAGTTTTTTTTTCTTGGTGTTTGGCGTTATCAGAAACATTCATAATTATTGGTTTAATTTATGGTTTATTTGTTGTCTTACCGTATTCTAATACAATATCTAGATTTTCAGGATTACTAGCCCTTTTAATATCATTAGTTATTCTATATCAACATATTTATGTCTGGGGTGATAATATTTTTTTAGATGGACCTATAGAAATTCTAAATGCTAGTGAAGGAAAAAAGTCAGTATATGCTCAGTTTTTATTTGTCTCTCTTTCAATGTATATAGTTTTTAACAAACAAAATCCTAATTTAAACATTGAAAATAAATAGTTTTATAGTTCATTCCAACCATTCAAACCTTTTTCTAAGTTAAGTACATTTTCATACCCCATATCTTTCAATGTTTTTGAAGCTAACACCCCCCTCAATCCAACAGCACAGTAAACAACTATAGTCTTATGTGTTGATAAATTTTGGTCATAAAGTGGACTTTCTTCATCTGCATAAAATTCTAACAAGCCTCTAGGTATTCTTAATGAACCTTCAATACCTGGGTCTTTATCAATTTCTTCTTTCTCTCTTACATCTAAAATTAAAAAATTTTTTTCATTATCCTTTAAATCTATTGCAGAGATTTGTTGGATTTCCTCGTTGGCTTGACTTATAATCTTTTTTGAGCTTTTTTTCATATTGCTTCCTTTTATTATATCAGACAGTCTGGAATTAATATGCAAATTAATTTCAGAAAATTTTGTTTTAAATTTGATTATTACAAAAACAAAACTATAATTATATTATGTTCAAAAACAATTTATATAATAAAAGAAAATTTTTAAAAATACTAGGATTAGCATCAATAGGTGTTGGAAGTTTTTCTGCTTATAATTTTTTAGGAAAAGATCTCAAACAAGTTAAATGGACTGGCGAAGTCTTAAATAATCCTGTTCAATTAGAAATTCACTCCAATGATGAAGCTAAAAATCGATTAATATTATCTGAAATAGATAAAAAGATTATAGAATTTGACAATATATTTAACTTACAAAATCCTAAATCAGAAATAAGTAGATTAAATGAACATAAATACTTAGACAACCCCTCTAGACATCTTGTTGATGTTCTAAAAAAATCAATAATGGTATCTGAAAAAACAAATGGCTTGTTTGACCCTACTGTTCAGCCTTTATGGGAGATGTATTACAAACATTTTATAATAGATGGTTATAGCAATCCGCCATCGGAGGATTTGATAAAACAAACCACTAAACTAGTAAATTACAATAATATAAATGTTGATAAAAAACAAATTTCGCTTATTAATAAATCTTCTATAACTCTAAATGGTATAGCACAAGGATGGATAACAGATAATATCACTAGTATAATTAAGACTAATGGAATAAAGAATACCTTAGTAGATTTTGGAGAGATGTATGCACTTGGAAAACATAATAATTCTCGTGCTTGGAATATACTTGTCGATAATAACGATGTCTCAAAACTGATAAACTTAAGCAACAAAGCTATAGCTACTTCTGCGGGCAGTGGCACTTCATTCGAGCCAACTCATTCATATCATCATATTTTTAATCCTAAGAGTGGTATTAGTCCAAATAGATTTAAAGCAGTAAGTATCTTATCTGATAAAGCTTGGCTATCTGATGCCTTATCAACGGCGGCAATATCCATGAATAAGTTTTCTTTAGAAAAAATTTGTAAGGAGTTTGGTACAGAAGCTTACATTCTAGAAGATTCTACTTTTAAGAAATTAGTTTAGCTTTATAATTCTTTCTTGCTATAACTAATGGCGGACACTTTTTATAGTCACTGTACATTATTTGACAATCTAGGCAGCCTAGACATTCGTTCATATCAATCCTGCCTGAGTATTTAATAGCTCCTGTTGGGCAAACCTTATTACAAGCTCTACATGGACTTCCGCATTCTTTTCTCCTCTTTAGGAAGTTAATCATTCTTACTTTTCCCAGCAATGCAAGACCTGCTCCAAGAGGACATAAATATCTACAATAAGCTCTTTCAATATAAAGGTTTATGGTTAATAAAAGCAAAGCCCATAGTACAACGTTTATTGGAGCTATGAATCTTAGAGTTATTGCTGTTTTAAAGGGTTCTATATTGAAAAAATAATTTGTAAATCTGGACTCTAATATTGTTCCCATAACTATAACAAATAATAAAAAATACTTTATAAACCGAATATTTTTATCAAAGTTATTGGGCAAAATTATCTGTTTGATGCGCATCCTTTTTGAAATAATAGATAATAATTCTTGTAAAGCTCCAAATGGACATAACCAGCCACAAAATAGTGCTCTCCCACAAAAAAATAAAGATGTTAGTGTAAAAATAATTAGAATAAAAATTAACGGTTCTACCAAAAAAGAGTTTATATTGAAATTAAAACTAGAAATAATTTCTATTACATTGACCAAATGTATTACACTTAATTGGCCACCAGCAATCCAACCTAGCCATAGCAATATCCAGGTAAGAAAAAAAAATCTTAAATAGAAGAATTTTTTTCTATCCTGTGTGATTGTATAATTGAAAAATAATATTGCTGATGCTGTTGCAATAGTAAAAATTATTAAAAAAATATTCAGAAAGTTTTCTTTCCATATAATTTTTAAATTACTAATTGCATTATTTTCAAAATTATTGCTTGTAAGAAATTTTTTCAAAAAATATTTTTTAGGTAATTGATAAGATAGATGGAATCTTACAGAATTATTTTTTTCGTTATTAATGATATAAATCAATTCTAAGGGCTTCTGAGGATTAATTTTATATTTTGAACTTAAATATATTAAGCCTTGGCCAGATATCTGTGGAGAACCTTTTGTATGATTAAAGGGTAATTCTTTGAATAATTCTTTTGTTACAATTATTTCATTTTTATCTTGTTTTAAAATTATTTTTTTTTT
>MDTG01235753.1_pt1 | contig 21385 bp, 16 predicted proteins | sample 811421 | NCBI WGS metagenome assembly MDTG01 (sample SAMN05326645, study PRJNA326480) | marine metagenome | isolation source: seawater | place: Pacific Ocean: South East | collected 2011 | reverse complement strand
CCACAGCGAATCATCCAGTGTAAGTCAAAGGTACTACCAAATGAGTGCGCCCAAGGTAAGAACGCTGCGTTCTTATCTCCGACGTATATCTTGAACGCTGACTGAACGCACAATATATTGGAAAGCGTATTCCAGTTGGTTAGCATTACACCTTTTGGATTTCCAGTAGTACCGGATGTGTAAATCAAGGTGTTTAGAGCGAATGGATCATCTGCGATTTCAAACTCATTTTCGCTGGCTCTTCCAGCAGCAACAAATTCGTTCCACTTGTGGACTGCAATACCTTCTGGTGGCAATTTGTTAGCCTCATCATCACCGAGCAAAATAATTCCACATGAAGGGTAAGCGGCTTTATCATCACCTAAATTGTCAACCAATTTGTCAAGTGTTTCAGGTCCAGCAACTGCAAGAATAGCAGGTGTAGAATCACCCAAAATGTAAGCCCATTCTGCACCATGCTGGTGAGTATACATAGCAGTATATGCGGCACCAATTGCGTTAGCACCGTAAGATAGAGCAGCCCATTGTACGCTGTTATCTAGGATGAGTGCTACTCTGTCACCAGCCTCCACTCCTACATCGTTCAATCTCTTGGCTACCGAAGTTGCCAATTCACCAAATTCATTGTAGGTCAAATGCTGCCTTGGCATTCCAGGTGCTGGTATGTAACCAAAACATGGTTCGCTGCCAAAACGTTCAACGCTAGTCATCAACATTTGGTATAGTGTTCGTGGGTCCTCTCCTTCAGGTCCGTCCCATTGTCGGTCGTCGGGCTGTCGGGCCCATGCCATCTTCTCTTCTGCCATGAACACCTAGTGTAGCAATGAGCACTTGAAACCTGCGCCTACTAAAATCAACGTTTTTCATGTGTTTTCTAACACAGAAATCACATTAGCGCGCCAATCAGCACCATCATTTTTGTTTGCTAACGGACTTGCAGGACTTGGATGCCAACATGAAGTAATGTCTATTTTACGTCCACTCTTTGTCATTCCATCACCGGTTTTTCCAGCATCAAATGCTAATCTAGCGCGTTTTTCTGCATATTTGCCAACTCCAATGATGCGGGTGATGTCCATTATATCTACAACTTGTTTCAGATGTTCATCACATGCCTCCAATATCGGTTTCATGACTGTTGCCGGTAAATTATCTGGAGTGAGGTTTTTGCCACTTTCTCCGAGTAGCAGTAACGGACAATGATTTACAACAAAAATATTCGAGAAGACATTTTTCCCATTTCCAAAATGATCAAACATTAGTGACCACAAACGCTGGCCCGAGATTTCTTGACGTTCTAAATCAAGTCCAATAATTGGCCTTTTAGGATGAGCGTTAGATGGAGTTGTGAGTTGACAAGGTTTGATTTTTAGTTTAGATTTAGCTACTTCAGTTGAGCCGAAAGGCACGCCACTTTGAGCCATGCCCCAAGGTCCGGGATTCATTCCAAGCAGTAGGGTTTTGGCACCAAAACCTCCCCAATTTGTCAGATATTGTTCATGGTGAGGCCAAGCATAATCAAGAGGATTTGTTGCATGAGCGACAATCGTTTCACGTTCAATTTTATTGATCGTCTTATTACATGAATTAGAAAGTTGTTTGGCAGCCGTAATCAAATCATCAACAACTGCCATGAAGATAGTGTTGCGTGGAGAATAAATGATACTTCCGAGTACATTATTCGGCAAAAAAGATTTCAAAATCCTCTTGCCAAGTAATTCCCGTAGAATTAAACCAAGACTTGGCATTTGGGAAAGATTTTGTAGTATCTTTACGTTTTTGTTTGGCCCGTTCGCCGATTAATTTCCATGCTGACTTAGCACCAATACCAGGGATTGCTGAAAGTTGCTTCTCACTGATTGTATCATGATTCATTGAACATTCAACCCCGGTAATCGAACGTGCTCCGTGGCCGGTGACTACAATATCAGAACTTGTCTCAAGTGGGATGAGATATTCTGCTCCAATTAAGATAGGATAAGCACCAATTTGTCGGCCAAAGGTAATACCTGCTTTACCTCTAATCTCTTCAGTAGTATGCGGCTGTTTTAGATGGACAGGTAGTCTTGTTCTGCCATTATGAGATTCCCAATGAACCTGTTTTAGCACTTCTCCTTTAGGGAATAATTCTTCTAGCAAGGGTGAATCAATATCGTCTCTAACCGATTGTTTAAACTTTGAAAAATCATGTTCAGGTATTTCTTGAAAACCTTTACCTTCGACCTGTCTAATGTTGATTCTTCTAAGTAACAAATTTTCGTTTCTTATTTCATGTAAAAGCTCAAGATTTTTTTGATATGTCATTGAGGTTTCACCATTTAATCCAGCGATAAAGTTCAATCCAGGTAGTAGTTTTGGTAAGCCTCTTTCACCTCTTGCAGACCCATATTTGTTGATTAATCGAATAGCAGATTTCAGTTGAGAAGCATCACAATTTAACCAATTTGCCTCATGTACTACGCTATCGGCTGATTCTAAGCCAAATGATAGAACTGCTCCATCAGATAGTGTGTCTACGAGAGTCTTAGTGATCTCTTCAGAGGGTTCTAAATGTTCAGCAATAATCGATGGATTGCCATTGTCAGTATGTAAAATCTCTAATCTTTCATCATTTCTCAAACCATGTAATAACTTAGCAATTGGTTCAGGATTAGGAGTGGGATATTCTAATTCTTTGACACCATCAGCCATGTAGGTGTAAGTATCAGTCATACCTCCAAGCCGAACATGCTTTACGCCTAATTCGTGTGCAATTCTAACCTCTTCTATAATGTCTTCAGGGCTTCGCCAAATCGGCACACCTTTCTTTGGTTCAATGCAAAACTTACATCCACGTTTGAATCTTACACAGCCTTGGTAAACTTCTACTTCATATGTTAGTGGTCCGGGTTTTTCTTCACTCCCCAAGTCTGGATGGAATTTGACTGCCTTACTATTTGCTCCATAATGTGCCCACTCAGTCCATTGCTCAGCATTACGGCGACAATGCTTCCAATTCCCAGTATTCAAGAAATTGTTAAGTGTAGCATCAGTGTCTTGTACCGCTAAAAATAGATTCTTGCGTAATGGATTCCAACCTTGCTGACGCCAACCTCGAATAGCCCAGCCACCCAATATAGCGGGAATTTCGTTTGGCAAATTTCGGACAACATCTTTCATTTCATTGATGGAAATAGGAGTCCCTCGCAAGTATTTTCCTGGTACTACAGCACCAGCAATGCAAGCAAAACCGTCAAGACTTTTCATTAGTTTTTCGACACCAATAGCACCCTTTTGTCTAACAAATTCACGCCATTGATCAATTGTCATATACCTATAATCCAAATTGTGCTGCTCGAGTACCCCACATAGGTAGCGAATATGAAATCCAACATAAGGTGGAACTCCAAACGCAGCAGGCTCATCTTCATAGCCGTCGAGTACTAACCATTTCGGCGTTGTTTGCTCGACCATGACTGACTCTCAAGGCTTGAGAATTTCAATCCTTCTTGTGTCTTGGCTTACGCTTGCGCTTTTTACCATCTTCAGACTCTTCACGCATAGCTCTTAACTCTCGAGAACTTTTTGCTGGTTTTCCGTCTTTTTGACCGCCACCTTTCTTTTGTGAGACGTCAACACGGATTTTTCTACCTAGTAACTCGAAACCATTTAGTTGCTTGATGATTTCATCACCTTTGTCTTTTTCTTTGAGAGTCACGAAAGCAAAGCCCTTTGGCCTGCCGCCATTATCAGTGATAATATTTACATCAACGACAGTACCATGTTTGCCGAATAATTCTTGCAAAGTGTCTTTTTCTGCCTTGAACGGGAGGTTGCCGACATAAAATTTCATGCCATCAACCTCTCTTCGACCTTTGCTCTTACCTTTCTTATCGTCGCTGTCAGCATCTCTAACACCAATTCTACGACCATTGATTCGATGTCCGTCTAATTCCTTAGCAGCGGCTTCAGCTACTGATTTTTCATGATAAGTAACGAATCCAAATCCTCGGTTGGCGCCGCTATCATCGGTTGGGACAAAGCAATCCGCCATATCGCCGAATTTAGAAAACATTTCGCGTAATTCATCTGTGCCAATTTCTCTTGGCAAACCGCCAACAAATAATTTACAGCCAGGTTTTGCTTTTTGACGTTGACCACCGCTAGATTGTTGTCCTTCAAAGCGGAAATAATCACGCTCTCGACCATCCTCACGGAAATCTTCAGCAATAAATGTAGCACGGCCGGATGGTCCTTTGGCGAATAATGCTTCAGCCTCACTACCCCAGCGCTTGCCAGAGTTGTTTAGCACGCTTGCACCTTGGTCAAGTTCAGCCCATCCAGCGCCAAAGTTATCCGCCAGTGCTCTAAATGACCGATACTCACAACTTTGACAATTAACATTCCAATCACCTTGTGCTTCAGCAACTAAAGTATCTCCACATGATGGACAAATTGCATGTAATACACCACAATCATCTCGTTCTCTAAAATCAATTCTTACCACAGGTGAGACTTCTTTGATTTGAGCACGACAAATGTCTCTACGACGAACCGCATCTGCGGTTTGATGCATGTATCGATCTACTAGGCCAGTGACATGAAAGTGCCCATATAGATGGACAGGTAAAAGGTCACCAGGCTTGCCTTCGACGCACAGGATTCTAGCCTCACCATTCTTTTCATTGAGTTTCTCAATTTGACAAATAACGGTGTCTCCAACACTTGGAGTTAGAACCTCTTTGACCGGAACAACGGAGCCTACACCATTGTCAATACTGAAGTTTCCAACCATTGTGGCCAAGATTAGGCCATTAACTTCTATTGTTCCTTCACCAGCTTCACATTTGGAAGTGGTTGATACTTTCATTCCTGGGGTGACGAGGCTCGCCGTCATTGTCTTACATCCTAAGCAATTGTGGCCCGATATAGGTCGCACAATCTTCGCTTATGTCGATGGGCGGGTTTATCCCTTTTGAATCCATCATACGGAATGACAACTTATCTCAGTCATCTAAATCCGGTATTTTGGCGTCACCAGTTTTATGGAAACGCCAACACTTGACTTCAGTTTCACCCATTTTTCTGCTTTGGTGTGAATATTTTGGTGGCAGTCTGAAATTACTTTGGAATACAATTTCATTTTCATAGCCATATGATTTGCCTAATTCTTCTAAATGAGTTGCTTTAGCAGAATGCATAACATACATTGATTTTGGTTGTAATTCAAATCCATATTCCAATAATGGGCGGTCGGCTTTACTATTTTGGAAACCCCAAGGGGGATTCATAATTACAATATCACAAGTGATGTCTTTTGGAGGCTCATCAACACCAATCATACAGTTGATCGTATTGATATTAACAGAATATTTGTCCATGACATTAGCACTATTTTGTATAGCGACTTTTGCTACGTCATCATCTGCTTCAATTAATATGACATTATCTGCTCCTAAAATCCCACAACCAATTCCCAAGATTCCATTACCAGCACCAATATCGACAATGGTTTTGTTATTGAGAGAATCAAGTTGGTCAACCGCCAAAGCAAAAAATGCTGCCAAATCTCCTTCTGTAGCATATTGCTCAAGGTTAGCAGAATGCTGAGGATGTGGAGTTAATTTGGACAATTCAATGGCCAAATGTTTGGGCCGCAAAGCATCACCAACCCGGTGGTCTATATTGTTGATTATTCATTCTGGCAGCGGCTTCAGATTGTTGTCGCATAGCTTCTAAACGAGCGTAAGCATCATTCTGTGAATTCATTTGTTGCTGTTGCATTTGAACACGTAGAAGACGGATCTGTTCTGCCTCGGACCGCAATCTTGCGAGTAATTGTTCGCTAGGCTGAGCCGTTCCACAAAATCTACAGAATCTAACACCGTCATGGTGTTGATTGCCGCAATTAATACAGAAGCCCATAACCAATCCTCTCCGTCGTTATATTTGAGTCAATCGTTATTATTGCATAGCCGTTAATTGAAGGAAGACTGGCCATGTTTCAAAACCAGTCGCCATTGCGCGTTCACTAATATCTTCCCATCGTGGATCATCCATCATGTCAGAAGGTTCTACTCCTGCTTCAATCAATTCAGTCACTAATGCTCTAAATTCAATTTCAACATCAGACATTTCAACAATCTCTTCCTCTTCTTCGATAACTGGAATTTCAACATTATCAATTGCGATAGGAGCCTGAGATAATTCTACTTCCTCGACAATAGGGATTTCTTTAACTATGTCCGAAGGTAGTTTGACATTGACTACTTCTTCAACTTGCGCGGTAATATCTTCCATCATTTGATCGGAGAAATTATCCAAAACAGCATCAAGTTGGGCTTCTTCTTCAGTTTTTATTTGCGGGGGCAAGGCCTCAACAGGAGACTCTTGGATGGTTATTTGTGATTTTTTGACCAACCTTCCTACGCCGAGAACTTCGGCCTGTTGTCTTGCTAATTCTGCAGCCTGTCTACGTGGTAGTGATACGAAACATTTGCCAGGAATTGAATTTGGTGGGAATGGGAGGTAGTATTTGTCTAATGCATCAACCTCTGGATGTCTAAAACATAACACATTCATCATTTCAAAAGGACGTTGTGCAGGTAAGCCCATGGAAAAGGGTACTGGCATGACATTAATTGTCCCCCGCAACCATTTTTCTTGTCCTATCAAATGTTGCATCCAAGGTCCTAAATCTAAGCTGGCGATATCTACGAACTGGAAAGAGGCAGAACGTGAATCAAAGCCTTGGTCTTCAAGGAGTTTTGCTTCATCTCTTGGCCGATGGAATACAGTCATAACCGGTTGTCCATGTTCAACCATATCGCCATGCAACTCCATCATTTTACGATGATTGCGAGGAAACATCAGTAATATCAACATCCGTGCAGCCTTTTCATCCCAAATTTCATCCCATCTGGATTGGGCTTCAACATATAGTTGGCCAATGGTCATGTCCGGTATCATAGCGGTGATTCCCATTGCGCACCAGTGTAACGGACTGTGAACAATACTTTAGGCATACCGTATCGAAGTTAGGTATTTTTTGATAGAACAAATTCGGCCAAATAGACTAATCCGCCAGCAGCTCCACGAACCGTATTGTGTGAGTAAGCGCTAAACGCAATGATTGTTCCATTAATTGTAATATTTCCTACAACTATTGCCATTCCAGTTTTCAAATCGATCATCGGATTCGGTTCGTTTTCAAAATCAAATCCATCAGTCCAAAGATGTTGCTTTGGGTCGATTTCATCAACGATATGTGCCGCTTTCAGTGGTCCACTTGGCAAATTACTGAATGTTGTTATTGAATCGATCCCATCAATAAAATCACTCAATGTAATTTCATGTTCTGTTTCAACTTCGACAAAAACTTGATGTCCATCTTTTCGAGCAATTCGTTGACATATTATATCGGTCTTAAAGTCAGCAGGAGTAACTTGTTCAAAAGCCAAATCTCCACTGACATGGAGTAACTCTGCGGCTGTTTTTTCCGCCTCATTTTCGATATGTGGATCGACCTTACCGGTTAGTGCTTGTTCATCAAACAATAATTCCCATCCTGCACCTGATAGAGCCTGTTCACTACGCATTTTGACAGATTTTATTGCGCTTAATTTGCTGATGGCTGATACTGGGATTGCCAATGGAATCAATGTACAATTAGTCGCACAATAGTGCATCGAATTAGAGAAATGATGTGGATTAATTTCAGGGATTATCATCGGAATACCAGTTTTTCTGCGATATGCGCTAGCATTAGAGAATACCATTATGCCAGATTCTGTTAGCCGTTTTTCAACTTCTTTAGCAACCGACGAGGGTAGGCCAGAAAAGGCAAATTTGATGCCCAATTTATGACACTCATCGCTCAATATAGTTGAATTGGCATCAAGTATAGTCAAGTTCGGCAAACTTGGCCTTCCCTCTTCTAATCGCCATGGAATAGAGTCTAATTCATTGCCAGCAGTGGTCTTACTACCTGCGACTGCACCGATCTCAAACATCGGATGATTGACTAATCGCTGTTGTAGTCTTTGGCCAACAAGTCCGCTTGCCCCGAGAATTAGGCACTTGTGGCGGCTCATGATGGATGGTCAAAGTCATCAAATTTGATTCCTTGCTTAATCCATGTCGAGATTACCTTTGCCAGTTATTACTTCAACTGGGGTTGAGAATATACGCCTAACTAACAATTTTTTGAAGATAATCCATCCATCTACAATCGAACCAAGTTTTGCTTCACCGATTCTTGAACGATAGTTAATTGGTATTGACTTGATGATAATTTTTTCTTTAACACATGAAGCATACATTTCCGCTTCAATTTCAAATCGCATTGAGTTTAATTTTAATTTAGCAATAGCGGATTTAGTAAAAGCCCAATAGCCAGTGCACAAGTCATTAGTTGTAACTCCATAAAGCGCTGAGGCAATCCAAGTTAACATGTGGTTGCCAAAATAATTCATTCTAGTCATTGCACCTGGTTCAATATTGCCTCGCAATCTATCACCAATAATCACCTCATTATTCTTTAATTTGGTAACAAATTTTGGTATTTCAGTTGGATCATAAGTGCCATCAGCATCTAATATCACTAATGCGTCTTTGTTTAGGGATAGGAATTTATTGAATCCAGTTCTCATCGCTGCACCTTTTCCATATCCTGCTTGTTTAATCACCTTACAATCAAATTCCTTGGCAATTTCAATAGACAAGTCTTTACTTCCTCCATCGATTACCCAAACATCAGTTTGCCATCCTAATTTGGCTAATTCTTCTCGAGGAATTAACGGTAAAATCTCTCGTAAACCATACTCCTCATCTAAAGTGGGAAGCATCACTATGAGATTCTTCATTGTCTGTGACATCATATCTTCGGTTTTGATGCCTTCTATTGATTGGACCATCAAACATCAATTTCTAACCAATGAAGCCGAATTCCAGTAGTATCCAGTATTCTATCTCCACGGCCAGAAAATCCAGATGGATTTATCCAAGTGCTTGAAGAAGCTGACTCATGCCAAGAAATTTCCATTGTGATTTCAGTCAATGTTTCATTTAGGCTAAAACAATGAGTATGCCATCCTGAATCAGTTTGTTTTATCGTAGATTGTTGGCTACCAAATTTAACTGTAAACTCATCGAGGTTACCGATTGACTCAAAGAACAAACAACTGTTTGAATTTACAAATACAGTTCTACTCAAATCAAAATCAACCACTGTATTTTTCCCTTCTTCAATGAATGCTCGGTAGTTTTGATTCATTTGTCCAATGTTTTCATAGCGGTTTTCACGCCATGGGTCGAGACGCATTTCACAGTTTTCAGAACAAGAACTCTCATTTACCGGGGAAAGTGTAGATTGTTGAGAGTTGCCAGCGGGATTAAACTGCCATAATCTACTGCCATCAAAGTCTTCGATAATAGCCCAGTATCTTGATTCAGCAAGCATCCAGCCGATGGTACCAATTGGTGAACTAATCGCATAATCGATGCCCAATTGACTTATTCTTGTTATATTATCATGTTTTATTGCTGAGGTTGCCAATGGATGGATTGTTTCATCAATCTTTAGTAGTCCAAGCGAAGGAATACTGGTGGTTTCTAAACTGTTTGGTAAATCAAAAACATATCCCCAGTGGTTGTTTTCGGCATAGATGATACTATTTTTAGGTAGATTTTCAATGGCCGCACGAATCTCCAAGTCACCATCGGTTACTGGCCTCAACTCATCATGTTGAGTAATTTGGATTGTGATGATATTAGCGATGATAATCCCTACAAGCACAGACGCAGTAAGCACCTTGGTAAATTTTTCATTTGTCGCCGGATCCCAATTTATTGAAAGCAAGCCACGTTTTGAATCTAGAGAATTTAGCCCAGTTGATGGACTTAACCATAAAGCACCTAATGCAGCAAGTGGGATATGGAATGCATGCAATCCCATGGAGTATAATGTATAAGATAACAAAGAGAGTACCGGTATGTCTTGCAAACCTTCAATCAAATGGATGGCCGTAAGTAGCCAAAGCATTGCAATCCAAGAGATCAACAAACGACCTTCGACCGTTTTTCTCAACTTCCAACCTGCGAAAAAGGAGAATAATAGTAGCAATCCATTGTAAGTGACCAATGGCTTGCCACCTTGCCAACCGTATTCTGCAAATACCGCAGCATCTAACATCCTTGGCGCGAGGAAGACTACTGAAATAGCTGCAGCAATGGTGATTAGAATAGAACATGCGAGTAATAATTTTTGTAAATTCTCACTATATTCTGCTCGTAGACTTAACCCAATAATTATGTGTGCGATCATCATTGTTCCTAGGTATATCGCACCAGTTGGGTGGATTAGTGCAACACAAGATACTGCGAGTATGAATCCTCTAGTATGGTGGGAGCCTCTACTGGAAGATGGTCGTAGAAGCACAAGAAGCCCAACTACCAAACCTAGTTGACTTGCCACAGTAGGATAGCCTGAATCATATGCTTTAGCAAATAAGCCAAACCCAAGTGCCATCGTAACGAAGAATTGACCGCCTGCACCATGATGATCCATCGCACCAGCCGCACCAATTATCAAAATCGCTAATGTGTAATGGCCTAACAGAAATACTGCCTTTCCAGAACTTATTCCTAAACTGTTAGCCAACCATCCTGCTAAGGCTGGAAAGGCCGGGGGGTATGTCCATGAACCTTCATTTACGCCTGTAAGAATCATGTTGCCATTTTCAGCAATTTGTCCAGCAAGTACAGCAAAGCCAATCCAATCAACACCGAATGGTAACTTTTGAAACAGAGGTAATAACACAACTCCGCAACATAAAACTGCACCGACAATCATGCCCAATCTGTATCTATTTGTTTGGAACCATTGTTGAGTTGCTACTTCGTCACTAATGTCTTGGTCTTCACTTTCAAGAATCATGCCATGCATTGCTGCCTCGAGTTTTTGCCATTGAGTTAGGCCCTTTTCTTCATTGATACGACGTTTGATATGAGCAATTGCCAATGTGTTCAGTAGTAAGATGACTGCTGAAGTAAGACCCCAAGTCGACAAACCGCTGAGAACTACTAAACCGCACGCACCATAAACAAGTAACAATCCTAGAGCTGGACTAAGCATTGCTTTTCTCCATTTGTCTGCAGTGCCATCAAGTACTTTGCATAGTGCATAGCCCGGAATTATGCTTATGGCTAACAATACAATAGCAGCCACAATCATGATTCGTCGTAATCCATCAAGGTCTTGACTTTTCGGCCAATAATCAATAATATCCGTCGTTTAGCAAATGTTATGGCAGGATTCGATGCACCATTCCATCCAATTGTAAAGTTGCCAGATGAGTATTGGGTATTTGATTTTACCAAAGGCCCTAATTCATCTTGGAGGTGTCCTTTTGATTATCAAATTGGTAGGTATGATGAGCATCGACCTGGGATGTATAATACAGAGTTATTTTCAGGCGAGAGAGACTTACACGTTGGCTTAGATATTGGTGCTCCTGTCGATACTGAAGTCTTTGCTTTTGCAGATGGTGTTGTTTTCAGTAAAGGGATTAATCCTGAAGCAGGCTCTTATGGGCCGACAATAATCACCGAACATAATTTGCCTATACCTACTGCTGTAGGTGCAATGGAATTGGGTATTGCGCAGAAATTTTGGGTTCTCCATGGCCATCTTTCAACAGAATCTCTCGAGATGGTTGAGCCTGGACAGGCAATAACTAAGGGTCAAAACATAGCAAAAATTGGTAATGAAAGTGAAAATGGTGGTTGGCCGCCACATGTCCACATACAATTGTCACTTGTTGAACCAATTGGTAACGATTTGCCAGGGGTAGTGAAGTTGTCTGAAAGAGTTGAAGCGCTGAAAATATATCTTGACCCAAGGCTAATTATTGGCCAAATATATTGATTAATTCTGATCGGCTAAGAATTTCTTCAGCGAGTTGATAGGTCCAATCGCTGAAGGATCTTTACCATGAATTAGACCTAATGCAATAGATAGCCAATCCATGATTATGCAAAGGTGTAAAAGCGCCTCTAATAGTGACTCTCCCTCGCCATGAATACGCCATGCCATGTCACTAGGTGTGTGGGCAATCATCCATTCTAAGCGTTTAACAACTCTTGAATGCATGCCATTCCATGTCAAAAACAAAATTACATTTTCTTCAACACTAAAATCAGCATCGTTTCCGACACCACCCCATGCAACGCTTTCGTTATGGTTCATTTCAGGAAATATTCCGATTCTTGCAAAACGTGCAGAATTTTCGTTTAATTGGTTTTTGAAACGGTTCAGAGCCGGCATTAATTCAGTAGGGCCAAGTAAGGCAATCGGTTGTGTAGCCATGTAAGATATCAATTCTATTACATCTGAGTCATCATTGTTAATGAAATCATAATCGTTAACAATTACTTGCAACCTTTGTAGCATTGCTTCATCATCATCAGCTTCTGGTAAGATACCTATGCCGCGAAATAAGGCGAGTTGTCGAGCAAAGATGTGGCCAAATGCTGAGCGTGGAGGTTGTCCGCCGATTGAAGGAATATAGTAGCAATTGTAGTGTAATTCCGCAAGTCCTGATAATATGCCTCCGGTTGAAATTACAACCACTGTCGCCCCTGCTTTCAAAGCAATCTCTGTGGCATCAATCGCTTCTTCAGTATTACCGCTGTGCGAAGTAGAAATTACCAACCATTTTTCATCCCACCATAATGGTAGAACATAATCTCTCTGGACAACCACTGGAGTCTTACCTTTTAGATTACAAAGTGCTGAAAGAAAATCTCCGCCTGCTGCAGAACCACCCATGCCTAGAGCAAGAACGCCTTTCCATTCAGTATTGCCAATTTCTTCCATCCAGGGGTAACGCTCCATAGTAACGTTGCGTAATCCTATGCGAATATCTTCCACGAATGCTCGAGTAAAGCCAATCATGTCTTCACTATCGAGTGATGATGCTAATTCAGTGAGATTGATATCCGCCATCGAGTGATGGATTGGCTCATCCTTTTTACTCTATACTACTATTTTCGTCAATAGCCATGTGATGCAGAGCAAACCATTCACCGTCAATGCGCGCAATACGGATGACATTTCTACCGTTATGATCCCATGGCAATCTCACCGATGCCATTGTCCAAGTAGTCGGGTCAAGAAATTCCCCAACAGATGAATCCTGATTGATTAGTTCAGCAACAATTTGTTCGGACATGCGAGACATAACGTTTGAAGATTCTAGGTCTCTCCAAGTCGCACCAGTTCTTTCTTGACGGTCTATTCTTTCGATTATCGCACCGTCTTTAGTCCATGAAGCCAGGCGCCAAAGATTATCTCTCCATCTAATTACATCTCCAATTTCATAACCTGGTTTACGGTATAGCAGGGTTAGCCTTGTAACATCTATTCCATCTTTTCTGCCAACGGTTGAATTTGTTTCAACCACTTGGCCTCCGTACTCCTTAGTTAGATGACGGCCCCAAGCGCGGGCTAGGCCTTTACTGCCCATTACAATATCATAACCGCCAGTCACCGGCCCTTCATTAGTAATGAAAAACATCGGATCATCTGACAAAGATTCCTTTACAATTTCAAGTGTAGCACGTAGGTTTTGATATTCATCTTCACTTAATTTTCTACCACTTGAACGAAGTTGCACAGTTGCTTCATAATAATTGCCGGCTCTTCGAGTACAGGTTAAGCACACGCCATTTGCCATTCTAGCTCTCATAGTATGTTCTTCTTGGAATAACAGCGAATCAATAACTCCTTCAAGTTGGAGATGGATGAGAGTATGTCTGTCAGAGATAGTTCGGGTTTCAACAGCAATTGAGATGTCCTCAGCATCAATATGAAATTTTAGATTTCGTTGAATTAGTTCATCCCAGACTTCATCTTCAGAAATGTTCACCCACTTACCTTGAATCTCAACTATGCCACATCTTGCACATCTAACCCATGGGACATTTTCGGGCACTTCAGCCAATTTTGTCCGTTTGCGCAGACATGATTCACACATCCTGTCACCGAATAGCGGGGGTGGTGCGCCACACACGAGACAAAAATCTGCACCTAGTCCCGACATACCTTCACCAACCTACCGTAGATGCGTCTTGGTTTCAATTTGTGCCAAGATTATTCTTCATTTCCGGCATTTATTTCTGCAATAGAGTCTGCATTAGATGGTTTAATGTTCAGACTTTCTTCCATTGCAAGGATTCTCTGTTCCATATTTCGACTGCGAGAAACAATTGTCCAAGTCCAAATTGCTAATGCAAAAATCATTCCCAAATATGCTATAGAAAGGTATGTTTTATCTTCCATTCACTCACCATCCAGTTTCTTTTGCAGTCTATCCATCCGCTGCTCAAATTTGGTAATTTCTATCGAAGTGAGTATGTGACCGATAATTAGTGTGGTAAAGGATAGCGCACCAATCAGTAAAACTAGCGCCATGTCTCCTGAAATAGAGCTATCTTCATCGCCTCCAATCACTGGCCCAGGGTGCCGAATGACCCATATTCTAGTGGCGACATAAGTTAGAGGAACCAAAACGAATCCATACAAACCAAATGTTGAGAATGTATCTCTACTTTCAACTCCATCGGGCTGACTTTGTCTACCGAGTACCAAAAATAGCGCTAATAGAGTTAGTAGACCAAATGAGTTGAGGCGCCAATCTTCCCAGTCCCAAGGAGTGCCCCATTCTGCAGCACCCCAAACGCAACCAGACCAAACTGCCATCAAACCACAAGCAAGACCTGCTTCTGAACCTGCGATGTGCAATTTCCATCCCAGTGGACTTCGTTTGAAAAACCATAGTGCTGAGCCAACAAATAATACTGCAAAAGCGATGAAAGCAGCCCATGCTGCAGGCACATGCCAGTAAAATATTCTCTGTGCCTCAGGAGATTGAAAAGCATTGATATTTACACTTGGTGCCCATAAAAATGCAAGGTATAGAGTGAGCATTAGGCCTAAGAATCCTAGAGCGAGTATTAACTCTCCAACCTTTACTCGCATGAATGGTGCTCATGCGCCTCCTTATTGAAGTTGGAGGTTATAATTTCGCGCAATAATCAACAATAATCCCCCAAGGGAGTATCAAAATGGGAGTTAAAAGTCTAATAAAAACTGCATTATTACGAGGCAATCTAATGGTGCTCATCTGCAAAAACCGTACTACAAAAGAGGTGGATAATACAATTCCTCCCCCGGCAAGAATTATTCTATAATCAATTGATTGAATGAATATTTGCATGGCAATTGCAGTAATTAAAAAGCCACTAATAATGCTTTCAAGGTATGAGTTTGGTACAGAGTTATTTTGTGCACGCCACCAATCGATTGCTCTTTGTTCACTGAGTATTTTGAACACAGGATCGCCGACTAATCCCATAGTAAAGGCAGGAGCAAGGGTGAATCCCATCAAGATTACATCTCTATCTGATAATGTTAAGGGGTCAGCAATTGACAATAATCCGCCCATAACCAATAATGCCGCTAACCAATTTCTTTGGATTGAAACCAAAGTAGTAAAATTAAGATTCCAACCAATTTTAGTTCTAAGTAAAGAATAATTTTTGTCAACAGAATCAACTTCCCAAACTTCGGTAAAATCCGGAGTTTGATTGGTGGCTTCACTCAAATCATGTAATGATGTTGCACATTCTCTTAGACGCTTGTTGTGGGATGCGATAACAATGCCATGGCCTAGATTTCTTAGCATGTGGATTTGTTTCACCAATATTTCAACAGAATCATCATCAAGTCCAGAATCTGGCTCATCAAGCAAAATAAGCCTACTTTCTTGACTGACCATTCCTGGTATTAGTCCACTTATGACGGCAACTTTTCTTTGTTGTCCACCGGATAAATGAGCAATTTTATCGTTTCGACGATTACCAATTTTATAACTTTCAATAATCGGTTTGGTATCAAAGGATTTATCGCTTAACGCAATAACATTGTCTAATTGTTGTTGAACAGTTTGACTTGGTACCAAGCAGTTTGCTTGAAGAGTTAATCCAAAAGGCTTAGCAGGATTATTTCTCCGACCTTCTCCGTCACAAATCATCATTCCATTATGCTTTACAGAACCATTTTCTAGTGGAAGTAATCGTGCAGCAGTTTCTATGACTGTTGATTTTCCAATGCCATTTTCGCCATGCAAAACCACACATTCGCCAGCGTTTACCTTGAGAGAAAAATCCCTCAACACTATACCCATTCCGCGTCGAACTGTGACATTGTCCAGTTCCAAAATAGGCTCTGCCATGGTTGAGCGATTGGCTAAACAGCAATGAATGCTACCATTTGCCTACATTTCTGCACTACTTCAAAAATGGTAAGCCCTAAGCATCGTCATGGCGGCCCAATTTACGCAGTTCAGCGTGGTTGAAGGCAGTCTATTCTTGGTTTGGATTATTGCAGTTTTGTGGCCTTTAGTTTATTCATTTCGCCACAAAACCTCCTTTGCCCTTTCAATGACGGTTGGTCTGTTGCTTGGTTACTTGGTACAAGTTATTTGGACATTAATGTATAATCTTGATTTGGTCACGATTTGGTTATGGGACGATCTTTGGATGAGACCTACTGAGGCGAAACAACCTTCAGGTTGGATAACCTTTATTTCAGCTGGTTTTCTTCACAGCCAATTTGATGCAACTCATGTATTAGGCAATATTTTGGTGATTTCTCTGGTTGGAATTCCATTGGAGCAAAGGCTTGGAAGGAAGCGTTTTGCTGCAATTTATTTCATTGGTTTGATAGGCGGCTCAATCGCTTGGTTTTTGTTCAATATAGAATCATCAAGACCAGCTCTTGGCGCTTCTGGAGCCGCATTCGGTATATTTGGTGCTTATTTGGCAGGTTGGCCAAAAGATGAAATCCCGTTTCCTTTGATATTGATTAGGAAATGGCCAGTATTCTATTTGGCTTTGATTTATTTTGGCCTAGAGGTTGTAAGAGCGTATTCGACGTACGGTTTAGAAAGGGCGAGTGATGTAGGGCATATGGCGCACTTAGGCGGATTTATTCTTACATATGTCATGTTGCCATTGGTTGCTCGTGGCGGTCCAGTGCCCTTAGGAATAGAGGATGGGGGGCCATCATCATCTAGTGAATTAATTAATCGTCTAAAACAAATCAAACATCAGATGAAAGATTTATCAGAAATTGGCAATCCTTGGGAGTCGCAAAATTATGAACTTCCTAAGCATCTTAGAGGGACAGTAAAGAGTTTGATGGAATCCAGTGATGAACCTGAAACAAGATTAGCTTGGATGGAGCATATAGCGGATATTTCTACATGCCCAGAATGCGGTAGTAAATTAGGCGTGGTAGAGCGCTCAGATGGACCTCATATACAATGTTCAAAAAATCCGGAACATTTCAACTGGCCATAATTTCCCCAAACCCCCTAAGGGGGTTGGGGAAGGGTCGAGAAGAGGATACTATCAAAACATGGACAAGTCTCAGGTTAGATATCGAAGGGGTCAATTTCAATGAGTTCTAATACCGGCTTGCGTCGCTCAGCGATATTAATCGCGTTGATTTTTTTGATTGCAGATTGCTCTTCTGCCGCTTCATCAATTCCAGTTGGCGGCGATGAAAATGTAGACGATGAAACCCAAATTACCCATGTAGACCCGATTCTAATCGATGGACTGCCACCACTTATGTGTGGTGAAGATTTGTGCGATAGGCCATTAAGGCTTGATCTTAGAGGAGATTTACCAGCCTCAGAAAAAGATGGCTGGTGGTTAAGTTATGGGCCAGATCTGGATTGGAATGGCATGGATGATCGATTACAAAGAGTGATTGCGGGTTATGATTCAATTTCTCCAACAGCAATAATTGCAGAAGATGGTAAGAAAACTGTAGCTATAATCGTAGATTATGCTTGGCATCCAACCGATGTTGAAGTATTTGAATTGCAAGAAGTTTTGCAATCTCACAATTGGGTTGGTGAAGATTCAGGTGCTTGGTTTGACAGGCCAGAGAGCATTGATTCTATCGTTGTTGACAAGGTGCCAGTTAGTGCATTGATGGATATTTATCACCTAAATGGTGTGGTGGTAATCGAGATGCAGAATGTAATGGTGCCGAGTAATGATATTGCGGGAAAGGCTACAAGAGCAATGCCATCTGATATTTATTCAGAAACTGCTTACGAACGCGGTTATACAGGCGATGGAGTAGTTATTGCGATATTAGATACAGGTGTAGATAATGAACATCGCTCCTTGAATGATTTCGATGATCAAGATGATGCTCCTGATACCAATCCTCTTTCTTATGACGACCACAAGTGGGTTGCAGGTTACGATGCTACATCTACAGCATCAAATCCAGACGGCTCACAAGATCCAGATGATGGACAGGGCCACGGGACACACGTTGCTGGTTCTGCATTAGGGACAGGAGATTCCTCAAGAGTTCATGTTGGTACTGCACCGGGGGCATATCTTGTTGATATCAAAGTGTTAACTGATGCAGGTGGTACCAATTCACAATATTCAGTCAATGGGATTCAGTGGATGATTAACAATGCTGACACCGATTGGGGTCATAACTCTTCGAGTAGAGGTATCCAAATTGGTTCTATGTCCTTTGGTTCAGTATCATCTCCGCTCAATCCTGGCGATGAGGGAGACAATGGTAGTGGTGGTGAAGCAAGACTGATAAATAACGCTACAGAGAATTCAGACATTGTCTGTGTAATTGCGATGGGTAATGATGGCTCCAAGAGAGTGCCATCGCCAGCCAGTGCAGATATGGGCTTCGCAGTTTCTTCAGCCTCTGATTTTGGCACAACTAATCGAACTAATGATGGAATCTCAAGTTTTACCAATTTTGGTCCAAGATTGGATGATGGCGATGATAATGAATGGGATGAACTCAAACCTGACATATCATCGTACGGTTCGAATATAATCTCTGCAACTGCTGCTACAGGGACATCATTCCCTGGTGCGCCGAGGCCGGAGGCAGATTCAGGTTATGATGAGAAAGATGGTACCAGTATGGCGACACCGATCGCTTCTGGAATAGTTGCTCTAGTTAGAGAAGCAGCACCCTCTCTCGATGCATTTGAAGTGATGGATGTTATTAGGAATTCATCTGAACTTAGAGAAAAACCAGCAAATACTGTCTCGGACCGCTGGCATGAGAAGTGGGGATTCGGGCTAATTGATGCATCTTGTGCAATAGATTTCGCTCTTGACCAACCTTGTACTCCGTTAGAAGATACTGGTGTAGTCAATCCACCTCCGAGTGGTAATGGTTCGGGAGACTTTGTATCCATTAGCCAACCGTCAAATGATACATGGTGGCTTGAAGGTGATACTGCCACAATTTCAGGTACTACCGATTTCCCTTCAAGTGAACAGTTTGATCAAGTTCAAGTGCGCATAGTTCAGTTTCTAGAATCAGGAACCGAACGTGAATTGAAACCATGGACGATTGCTGGCGGCGAGATAGATGATTGGAGACTTAATGTCAATGTCTTAGAGGATTGGATTCAAGCAGATGAAGAGTATGTTATCGTAAGTGTCAAGTTATATGACACAGTTAATGAAGTTGAATCAAATATTGATTTTAGAGTGATAAACCTTGCAAGAATGAAAGTCACAATTGCCAGCCCAAACGTTGGCGAAAGTGTGAGTGGAATGGTTGAATTTAGTGGAACAGTTGATGGTATTCAACATGATTACATGGAATACAAAGTTGATAATGGTCAATGGGAATTTGCCATAGACTTGCCTGCTTTGGAGGTTGGTAGCCAAGATTGGTCATTCAATTGGGATTCTACAACAGTGACCGATGGTTCAACACGACTTAGCTTTAGAATGGTAAATGAGTCGGGGGTAAAAACAGATGATATTCGTAGAACCATAGATGTTGACAATATGCCGGCTGCACCAGACTTCGTCTTTATCGGAGTAGTGGAAGTATTAGATGAAGTTGGTCTACCTGTACAATCCGCGGTTGCTGGCTCAATATTAACGGTTAAATTCACAATAGAAAATGTTGGAGACCTAGATGCAGATGATGTATTCATTACTCTCAACGCCCCGGGTGATGACTCAGATGTATATCCATCCGATATTACCATTTCAAATTTGGATGATGGCGATGAAGCCGAAATCACCCTCTATTGGTGGGCAACAGAAGTAGGGACTCACACAGTGACATTGTCGATTGATCCATCAATGAATTATGACGATCCAAATCCTGAAGACAATTCTTACAGTTTCTCTTTTGAGGTAGAAGAGCGACCTGTGGAGCCTAGATTACGATTTATGCAAGGTGCTTACCAAACAGTTCCATTAATTCCAAATCCTGGGCAGGAATATACCATTGTAGTAAGAGTTGATAATTTAGGACAAACTGATGCTACTGGATTATCATTGACTCTTTATTCTGATGTTGATGATTTTGGTTGGATTGAAATCGGTCAAGACAATATTACCATAATTCCAGGCTCTGATTCAAGTTCTGGCTATGATGAAGCAAGATTTGCTATACCAGAAAATCTCTCTGTTGTTGGAGGAACTGATTTCCGAGTTACTATGTCTGGTGATGGTGTGGAATCGGAATACTCTGAACTTCGATTTACAGTAGTAGTGAATGAAGTTGGAATCGACTCTCCAGTTAGATTGAATTTATTATCTGGTGAATCTGTTATTGATTTCGTTGGCATGGAAGAAAGTGGATTGCTGTTCACTACTGTTGATGGTGAATTGCATGTGCGAACTGTGACTGAATCATCATCTGGTGCATGGGCGACTCTTGCAGATGTCAAATTGGCTGATTCTTGGGCTGGAGAATTAACTGCTATCCTACGAGATGATGGATTAGTTCATGCTGCTTGGACTGAGAATGTACTCAGTCAACAAGGATATTTCCTTTCCCATATTGCAATGACTTCAATCACCAGTGCTGGAGAGACTACGGAAAAACAAACCCATATGCAAGCGATAAAACTCTCCGAAGGCAGATATTGGGGGCTGGATATGGCTAAGAAGGGTGATAGAATAGTTCTAGCAGGATATCATCGCGACATAGCTACGGGTGGCTCATACAACGACATAACTTCGATATTCGTACTTATGTCAGATACTCCATTAATACAAAGTTCTTGGAGTTCTAGTAATATTTTGACTAACATTGACATCAAACCATCGCAAGGAGACGCATTGGCAATTGCTCTTGGCGAGGAAAATATGCATATTCTTTACCAAGAAATCCGAGATGATGTAACTGGAATTGATCGTGTTGGATTGATGTATGCTCATGGCAAAGAATGGAATCCCTCTTGGTCTTTCCAATATTCAGTTGGAGATTTTGCCTCTAATGCTCAGTTAGAAGTTTATCAGAAAAATG
>MDTG01066749.1_pt1 | contig 21385 bp, 22 predicted proteins | sample 811421 | NCBI WGS metagenome assembly MDTG01 (sample SAMN05326645, study PRJNA326480) | marine metagenome | isolation source: seawater | place: Pacific Ocean: South East | collected 2011 | reverse complement strand
GTGATAAATTTCAAAAATCATAAAATTATTTATATATATAAAAACAAAAGAAAAATTTTAGAATTAAAAAAAAAAACAGAAAATTTACCAATTCAGATAGATAGTTTTTTGAATAACAATAAAACAATTAATAATAATTCATTTAATAATCTTAATTATTTATTTGAAGATTTAGTAAATATTAGAAATGAAATCAAAAACATTTAATTTATCTATAGCTATACCTGTGTTTAATGGAGGTATATTTTTAGATAAAAATTTAAAGAGATTTGTAACAGAGTGCAATAATCAAAAATTTAAAAATTTATTTGAAATCATAATCTCAGATAATGCCTCTACAGATAATACTAATAATATTGTTAAAAAATATCAAAAAATTTTATCTAAAAAAAAATTTGTAAAAATAAAATATGTTAGAAATCAAAAAAACTTAGGTTACTGTAAAAACTTAATTAATGTAATTAAATTATGCAAATCAAAATATATTATGCCATTGTGCGATGATAATATTCCTAATAAAGGTTTCTACAATAAATTGCTAAAATACTTGAAAGAAAATGATTTAAATGAACTAAGTTTTGTTCCAATACCATCTATAGGATCTTTTAAGAAAAAGTTTTTTGGGGTTAATAAATTTGCGTATGTTGTGTCTAGGGGTTCTGTTCTAAGTGGAGTTTTAATGAAAACTAAAAATATTAATTTTAAATATGCTAAAAATAATTTGTATGTACATAATTATATTTATATAAATTATTTTTTGAAATATGGTTTTAAACAATTAGACATAAAGCCAGGAATTAAAATTATAGAATATCAAAAAATTTCTGAAAAAATAAATGATAGAGCTGGTAGAAAAAATGATTTAGCTGTTTTAGACAAATTGAAAACTATTGATATATTTTATCAAAATAATCATATAAGTTTCCTAAAATTTTTTACATCATTCTTACAAATTTATTCATGGTCAATGAATGTAAAATACTCACTTCATTTAGAGAAAAAATATCACATTGAAAAAATTTTTTTTGAAGAAATTTTAAAATATAAAAATAAGTACATACTTATATTTGCTTTAATATTGATTTTATTAAAGAGTATTTTTTCTAAAAAATTCTTTTTTATTCTAAGCAGCTATTTAAAATTCCTATTTAAGTTAAAATAAATCAATTTTTTTAGCAAAATGGATTAATCTATAACTATTTATTAAAATACAATAAATTTCATCTATTATTAATTTTTTTTATATTTTATGAGTATAGAAGTTTTTTAATAATAAATATTAAGTTTATTTTAAAAAATGCTTTTTAACCATATATCGATTTCATTTGATACATCATCTTCAGCTTCCATAAACCCGTGTGGGCTTCTGTGATAACATGATTTTTCATCTTGATTAATTGAACTAGATAACATTTTTATTTTAAAATTATTATTACTTATTTTATTTAAAAATAATTGCATTTGATCAATTTTAATTTCATCACATTTATCATTGGTATTAAATATAAATAGTATAGGTATTTCTTTTTGAAATAATTTTTTTAAACTTTTTAGAGAATATTTTTTATCAAAAAAATTATTTACAGTATAGGGAAAAGATAAAAAAATAATTGCATCCGATTTAGAATTACCAAAATTATTAATATACTCCATAACTGACAAGGCTCCATAATGGTGTGCAAGAAAAACATTTTTATTATTTTTATATTTTTCTTTTAAATAATTATGTAAATTATTTATTCTGTTAAGTTCTTTTATTTTGATGCGATCTTCAGGAAATAAAGGTTCTTTATGTTTTTTGTTTGGAAATTGAAAAATATTATATTTTTTTAAATAAAAAATTTTTGATAGTTTTTTCCATGGTGGTATATCTAAACTAGATAATGCTCTTGTTCCATGTGTACCCTGAAATGCTATAATATTTGTTTGTGCATTATCATTTTCGTAATAAAAAATAGGAAATGTAGAAACATTTTTTAACACTATATTGTGTTGCTGAGCTGAACACATTTTATTATTCAGAAAAAGGGAAAAAAATAGTAATATAAAAAAAACATATTTATTTTTTACCATCTGAAAATACTACTATATGAATTCTAAAAATTCAAATTATGAAACTATTTTAGAAAATGACAGTTTAAAGATATGTAGTTTATTATTAAATAAATTTGATAAGTACAACAATTTTAAAAATAAAATTGTCAAAGATGCATATCTAAAAAGTTTGATAGTTATATTTCTTAATGGCCAACCAGCTAAAATTCATAAAAAAATATTTCAAAGCAAAAAAATTAGTAAAGTTACATTTTATAGCCTTGAAGAAAAAATTTTAACTTTGGAACTTACTAAATATTATAACAAAAATATTAAATTTACAGATAAGATTTCATTGTATTATAAAATTAAAAATTATTTTTTAATTTTTTGTTTATTTATAATTTCAAGTTTTATTTTGAAGCAAAATAAAAATAAAAATCAATCAATTTGTTTTTTTAAAAATAGTTCAACTAGATTGAAATTTAATATCTATTTAAAAAATTTAAATAGAAAGAAAATTTTTTTTTCATATAAACTTTTTGAAATTATTAAGTTTTATTTCATAAATTTACTTAGTATCAAAAAGTTAAAAACAAATTGCATTTATAGTGAGTGTATTAGTATTAACAAACATCTTATCAAAAAAAAAATATATTATGATTTATTGAGTTTTTACGGTCCAAAATCTGTTTTCTTTTTTGAAGGCGATAGCGAAGATGATAATCTAATTAGTTATTTAGCTAACTTAAATAATATTAAAACTGTTTGTTTCCAATCAGGTGGTTTTTCTATAGATACTCCCAAAGCTTGTTTTTACAAGATGAATATGGATTTTTTTTTAACTTGGGGAAATTATTACAAAAATGAATTACAAAAAATAAACCCTAAACCTTTATTTATTAATATTGGCAATCCAACGATTAAAGAAATAAAAAAAAATAACAAAGGAACTATAGTTTTTCTTATGCAACAAAAAAGTAATTTTGTTAAAGAAAGTGAAATTAAAGATTTAAAAAGATTAATTCATTTTATTAAAAATAATACACATAAAAAAATAATTATTAGAAAGCACCCAAATGATTTATCCAACACATATAATGAAAAAAACATCGGTCTACAAAACTTATCTATTCACGATCCAAAAAGTTATTCTCTAAATGAAAGTTTAAAAAATTGTGATATAGCATTAACAATTAGATCCTCAGCTATCATAGAAGCAGGAAGAATGGGTATAATCCCATTAATGTTAAATAATTTCAAATTTAGGTATGAAAAAAATTTAGAAAAATTGAGATATTTCAATAATTTGATTTTGATTGGAAATTATAGTCAAATTAAAAATTCTTTAAAAAAAATCTTAAAAAGCAAAAATCAGACAACTTTAAAATATAAGATAAAAAAAAATTTTAAAGAAAACATATATTTAACAGATATATTAGCTATTAAGAAAATTTCTAATTTTATTAAAAAATATAAAATTTAATATTTTACTAATCATCAATCCCATCTTTATTAACGGTATGTCTTAATTTATAAGAATTTTTTATTTTTTTCCAGATATGTGGAGATCTAAACTTATCACATAAAGAAAAAAATTCATTTTTATCCATACCTATATATTCCATTACTTCATCAAAATATATATCTGGGAACTCTCCGTCATATTTTTTAACTAGCCTGCACCCCTCTTCTCTCGTGAGATGCTCATTTCTTATTTCTTGGGATGCATCATGACTCGCTCGTCCATAACCATATTTTATAAACATTGTGTAATAGTGTAAATCATCAATCTTATCATCTATACTATTATACTTGCTGTATGTTCCTTGAGTTCTAAAAGGTCTAGCTTTAAAATTTGTATTTTTAATCGAATGATAATATGCCTCTTGAGGAATCCATTTTAAATAGTAACCCAAAAAATGAACTTCTAATTTATTTTTTTTTAGCTCTTTTTTTTCTAACGGAAGAAAAATAGATAGATCCTTTAAGCTCAAATTATACTTTAGCTTCAATTCTTTTATCGAAACTCCTGCTAAATATGCTTGGCTAATGTTTTCAATTGAATAATACAAACTCTTCCTTAAAGAACTATTATTTTCAGCTATTGGATTTCCATATTCTGTTTCATTTTCTCCATAAAAAACTAGAGGAATTTTATAATTAACCGCAATTTTAGAAGCTAAATTTTTTTGTCCAAAAACAAAAGTTTGAAATGGATGTAATAAATTTTTAATTGATAGATATGTAAGCTTTTTCATTACATTCCCATTAGGCCTATATGTTAAGTTATCAAATCCACCAACATTTATCCAATTCAAATAATTTTCATATCCATATTTTGTATATAATATTGGGGGCCAGGTAATTGTTAACGGGTTCATTCCATATTTATATTTTAAAATGTGAGAAGCATAGACACTATCTTTTCCCCCGCTACCAGGAACAATACAATCATAACTACCGTCTTTACTTCTGTGTTTTTCCAATAATTTAAGTAATTCTTTTTCTCTTTGATTCCAATTTATTTTTTTTTTCTGTTCAGCTACATTACATGCATCACAAACACCATATTTATCAAAATTTAAATATTTAGCCCCTTTTCTATCAAATTTATGCTTATATTCTGGAAATGAAGAAGGCCTTTGATTAGACATAACGCATTTTTTACAAAATTTAATTTTTTTTGGTAAATTATAAAGAACTTTCATAAACTATTTTTTTAATTTTCTTATAAACTTTAATTCCATTTTTTCCACTTTTTTCAGGATGAAATTGAAAACCATATAAATTTTCTTTTTTAATAGCAGCACAGTAAAAAACATTATGAAATTTTGCTTTTGCTAATACAATTTTTTTATTTTTTGGTAAAACTTTGTATGAGTGAATGAAATACATATCTTTTAAATTTAAACAACTCTTAAAATCGCTATATTTTATATTAAACAGTTGTCTCCATCCAATATTAAGTTTTTTATTGTCTAAACTGATTACTTTACCTTCTAATAAACCCAAACCTTTAGATTTTTTTCCTTCAAAGCTCTCTGAAAAAAGGAGTTGCATTCCTAAACATATCCCAAATATAGGTTTTTTTGTTTTATAATAATTTAAAATTGTTTTATCCAATTTTAATTTTTTTATTGATTTCATAGCATATGAGAATGCACCAACCCCTGGAAGTATTATTGCTTTAGAGTTTATAATTTCACTAGATTTTGATGTTATTATGGATTTTAAGCCTACTTTTTCACATGCAGATTTTACACTAAAGAGATTACCCATACCATAATCTACAATTGCTATATCAAACATATTTTTTAAGCTCTTTTTTAATTTCTTTGATAATATTTTTAGATTTTAGCCCAGATACTTTATTTGATTTTTTAATTGAATTAAAATATTCAAAATTACCTTCCTCCTCATTTACTAATAAGTTTAGACTTTTTAACGCATCATAATGTAATGCAGTACTAATTACTATTGCAGAAGGACTTCCTGCATTTAAAAGATTTTTTAAATTATTTATATGATTGTATCCTCCATTTATCATATAAGGTAATTTTAAAAATTTTTCAGCCATATCAATTAATTTAATATCAAAACCTGTTCTGGTCCCATCTTTATCTATAGACGTTAAAAGAATTTCTCCTGGTTCTGCATCTTTAATTTTTTTAAACCAATCCTTTAATTTAATACCTGTATTTTCTCTGCCAAAATCTTTAAAACAATAAAACTCACCTTCATAGTTTAGAACTTCAATTGAGGATATAATTGTTGATGATCCAAAAATTTTAACTAATTTTTTTAAGAGATTGTTATTATCGAACATTGCTGAATTTACAAAAACTCTATCTGCACCTGACAATAATAATTTTCTAACATCATTTTCGTTTCTAACCCCTCCACCTGCTGATAATGGAATAAAAGTATCTTTTGAGGAAATTGTAATTAAATCATTCAGATTATTTCTACCATACAAGCTAGCAACTATATCGTGGAATATTATTTCATCTGCTCCATCTTTGTAATATTTTGAAATAAATTCTTTAGGTTGACCTAGAGCCCTTAAACCTTCTAAGTGTATGCCCTTAACCAAGTTGGGCCCTTTAATATCAATCTTAGGAATTATTCTCATTTAAATAATGAAAATTTATAATATAAATACCCTTAAAAACAAGATTATAAAGAATTGAGTAAAAAAATTAATATAGCAGTATTTGGTCAAGGTAAACCTATATTAAATTTTTACAAACTTATAAATAACAAAAACTGCAAAATAAAATTAGTTATTACACATAAAAAAAAATATCACTTAAAAGATATTAACGAATTTAAAGAATACAAAAATATTTATGAAAATATTTTTGACAATAAAGAAAAATTTAAAATAATTGAAATAGATAAAATTTCTAAACAATTATTAAATATTTTAAAAAAAAATAAAATAAATTTAATATTATCCTGTGGATCACGATTTCTTTTTAAAAAAAATATAATAAAAAATTATAAAAATAAAATCTTTAATTTTCATCCATCATATCTACCTGAAGAGCAAGGTGGTGCAAATTTTACATATAGAATCTTAAATAAAAAAAATGAAATTTCTGCCACACTTCATAGAATAAATGAAAAAATAGATGCTGGTGACATAGTTTTTCAGAAAAAAAATAAGATAAAAAAAATTGATAACTTTATTTTATTCAGGGAAACTTATAAAATTTATGACGATTTTTTTAAAAAATTAATTTATAAATTAAAATTTAATAAAAAAATTATACCAATTAAGCAAAAATTTTTTATGGCAACTAAAAATCTCAAATTAAAATCAAGTGAAAATGGAGCTATAAATTGGTCATGGTCAATTGAGAGTATCAATAATTTCATAAAGGCTTTTGGGCCTCCTTACTCTGGTGCTTTTTCTTATATAGGTAAATCACGTATAGAAATTCTTGAATCAATTATATTTAAAAAAAAATTAAATAATGAATTCTTGAATGGTAAGATTTTCAAAAAAAATTTAGATGGAAGTATTATAGTCTACTGTAAAGATGGTTTGCTAAAAATAAAAAAAATAAAAATTAATAAACATGTGACCAGACCTGGTAAAATACTAAAAATTCATTCTAGATTTTTTACACCTAATTATATTCTTGAAAAAGCTTTGACAGGAAGTGGAAAAATTAATTTTAAATAATTACCAACTAGTCCAACCACCATCTACTACTATATTAGAAGCATTGCTGTAGCTAGACATGTCCGAACTTAAATACAAAATAGCTCCAAATAATTCGTTAGGTTTGCCCATTCTTTTAGATGGACACATAGATGCAAATCTTTTTAACCATTTTTTACTATGAGAAGATTGTTGAATTCCTCCTGGAGAAATAGAGTTAACTCTAACACCGTTTTTTGCAAAAAGAGTACCGAGGTATTTTGTTAACATTACAACTGAAGACTTGCTTAATGCGTAGGTTAAAGGGGCGCTTATTCCAGTTCCAGGATAAATAAAGTGCTTAGGAGATTTAATGCCATACATTGAAGCAATATTTATTATTGAGCCTTTTTTTCTTTTTAACATTTCTTTACCTATAAATTGACAGCCTAAAATGGATCCGAATAAATTAATATCCATAACTTCATTATAATGTTTTTTAGAAAGTTCAAAAAAATTATTATTATATTTTTTTGAATTTGTGTTATTGGTAAATCCTGCTCCATTAATCAAAACATCTACTTTAATTTTTTTTTTTTTAAGAAAATTTAGTAAACTTTTCCATGATTTTTCTTTTTTTACGTCTAATTTTTTTTTAATTATATTATTATTATTTTTAAAATTTTTGTTTAATTGATTTAAATTTATATCTAAAGCAATAACACGTGCTCCTTGACTTATTAAAAATTTCGTAAAATTTAGACCCAAAAGACCATTTGCACCAGTTAATACTATTGTTTTTTTTTCTAAAATCATAATTAAGTTGTTACATTAAATTTATAATATTTTATATTTCCTTTTAACTCTTTTTTTATTTTTTCATTAGTTTTCAATTTATTTATTTTTTGCATAATCTGATCAAAATTATAAAAATATTTTTTTAAATGTTTGTCTTTATGAGCTATCGTAGGAAAAAACTGACTTGACGCTAATATACTTTTTTTTAGCATTTCCTGAGAAAAAAAAGTTAAAGCTATGTCGTTGTTAAAGTCCTTAAAACTAAAAGTTGGTAATGCATCAAGACCTGTTATTTGAATTTGGACTGAATTTTTTTGAGAGATTTCGTGCCATTTTTTTTTAATTTTTTTTCCCGTTAATATTATTTTTTTTTGTGAATCATATTTTTTCATATAATCAATTGTTGCTAATCCTGCAGCAAAACCTATTCTTTCCGTCCAATTAGCACTGCTAATAAAACTTCCCATGGAATGCTTCATAATATCATACTTGCCAATTATACAAGACAAGGGATATCCATTACTAATTGCTTTAGAGAAGACTGCTATATCAGGGTATACTTTAAATTTTTTATGAATTCCACCTAAGCATTCACGCCAGCCAGAGGTAATTTCGTCAAAAATAAAAACAACCTTATTTTTTTTACATAAATTTCTAATTTTTTGTAAGTAGCCTTTTTTTGGCATAAAATTTCTAGTTGGTTCCATTATTACAGCTGCTAGGTTATTTTTATTTTTTAAAAATTTTTTTTTAAAATCATCAAAATTATTGTACTCAAATGGCATAGAGGTATTTAATAAAGATTTTGGGACTCCACTTGCGGGTATCATAGGTAATAAATGGCTGTCTAAGTTTTTCTTATATAGATTAGCTGATATATACCAGTCGTGCCATCCATGATATCCACAGAACATTACTTTTTCTTTTTTAGAATATGCTCTTGCTATCCTGATTGCTATTGATATGGCTTCTCCTCCTGATTTTGAAAATCTTACACTTTCAAACCAAGGGTGTAATTTTAAAAGTTTATCTGTAATTTTTAACTCCTCAATAGAATTTAATGTTGATATATTTCCATTTTTAATAACCTTGGAGACTCGATTATCTACAAACTTATTAGCATAACCCAAAGTACACATTCCAACTGAATTGTTTGTGCAGTCTAAATATTTTTTTCCACCAACAGATATGATTTCACATCCTTTTGCCTTCTTAAAATATGATGGCCATAAATTTGGGAGGTAAATCTCTGGCTTTTTTGACAGTAACTGTGTGCCACCAGGTATTTTTTTTATATATTTTTTGTATAGTTTTTGACCTAAATCAATTTTCATAATTCTTTATAAACTTATGAATACAATTAGCAAATTTTAAATCATTTTCTGTTTCAATATTAAAACCCTCATATCTATTAATCTTAAATCCATAAGAATTCATTCTTTTTGTAAAAAGTCTTTTTGATTTTTGAAGAAAAGAAACTTTAAATATATAAAAACCTCCATCCATTCTAAATTCCTTCACAAAAGATTGCCTCTGATATTTTTTAATTTTATCAATTTTTTTCATCATTAAATTTAAATTATTATTTTTACTAATAGTGCTTATAAAATTACTGTTAATATCTGTTTCAGATATACTTGAGACTAAATCTGCTCTTTTTTGTTTTATCATTTTAAAAGCTTTTTTTAGATTTTTAGCTTTAACAAATGGTGTTGGGGGCTCTAAAAGTATCAAATATTTAAAGGATCTTCCTTTTTTTTTAAAGAAATTGATTGCATGTTGAATTAATGGAAAACTTTCTGATTTGTCTAAAGATAATTTCTTAGGCCTTAAAAAGGGAACTGAAATTTTTTTTTCAAATAATTTTTTGTAAATTTTACTGTCTGTTGACAAGATTATTAGATTATTTTTTAAATTAGCTTTCTTAATCATATCTATTCTATAATCAATTAAGGTTTTGTTGCCAATTTTTTTAATATTTTTATTTTTTACCCCTTTGGATCCAGCTCTAGCTGGTATAATTGTCAGTATCATATTAACTTATTCTTTTATAAAAAAATCTCTTAATGTAACAACTTTTTTTAATTCTAATTTTACATTAACGACTGGTAATACCAATATATCATTATTTTGAAAAAATTTTTTTACATTTTTATTATTTAATTCTGTTTCTAATATAAATTTAAATGATTTATTCATTATTAAGTGTACTGGGTTTTCTAAGTTTTTTTTTTGAAAGATAGATCTCAAAATATCTCCTTCTGAAAGAGAACCAATAATTTTTTTATTCTCGCATACAAAAACAATTCTTAAATCATTTATTAAAATTTTTTCTAAAGCTATTCTAATTGTTTGATTTTTTTCAATTATTAAATTGTCTATTTTCATTAGTAAGTCATTTCTTTTAAAAGGATTTTTTTATTTGAGTTTGCTTTAATAATATTATCTATTATTAATTTAGAGCTATAACCAAAAGAATAAGGATTTTTTAAATTCTTTATTTTATTTCTAAATTCTTTTTTTATAACTTTATTTAAAGCTTTATAAAATTGTTTGGAATTCATTTGCTTAATATTAACAACATTGCTGGCTCTTATTCTATTATTTTGTCTTCTACCAATATCAATTACGGGGATTTTAAATGAAGTAGACTCTATTATGCCAGAACTTGAATTTCCAATCATACACAAACAATTTTTAATCAAATATAAATAATCTTCTCTTGGCATATTATCAAAAACGAAATCTAAATTCGTTCTTGATTTTAATATATTATTCTTAAAAATCTGTGATCCTGCATCATTATTTGGCATTATCCAAACTTTGGGATATTTGTATTTTTGCAAAATATTTATAAATAATTTAATATTTTTTTCAGCTTTTTCAAATTCTTCAGTAACTGGATGATAAACTATAGTGAGATATTTTTTTTTTTCAGGCAAATTATATTTTTTTGAAATTAACATGAATTTATCTTTTTTTTTATTAAGAGACAAAATATCATCTATTTGAGGAGCTCCGACTTTTTTAATTCTAAATTTTTCTTCTCCCATTTTTGTTAATCTTATAACTGCATCATCATTTGATGCTAAATGTAAATGTGAAAATTTGGTAATAGCATGTCTTGCTTGACCATCAATGTTTCCAGATACTTCTCCAGCTTGAATATGTGCAATAAGAACATTTGAATATGCTGCTGTTACAGCGGCTCCAAGTGTCTCTGCTCGATCTCCACATAAAACTAACCAATCAGGTTTTATTCTAGATAAAGTATCGCTAAATGATTGAACAAATACACCTATAGACTTCGACATAGTTGTTTCGTTATAACCGTCTAGTGCCATATATATTTTTTCATCAATCTTAAATCCCTCTTTTAAAATTTCATCCATTGGTGATCCGAATGTGTTAAGCATATGCATATTTGTTATACAAAGTTCAAATTTAATATTTTTTCTTCTCTTACATTCATTAATCAAGGGTTTTACGTAACCCCAATCACTTCTTGATCCTGTTAAAAATAAAATTTTTATTTTTTTCATATATCTTTCCACCTTATAAAACTATCCTTCATTATTCTTCTTTTTGATTTTTTTCCTAAAAATTTTTTTATATTTAAAGATGGTATTCCTAAACCAGGTCTTTTTGACCATATATTATCTAATGAAAATTTTTCATTTTTTTCTATATCTTTGATAGCTACTAGACTTCTGAAAGCCCACTTTCTGATAATTTTCTCTTTATGATGGACTTTTTTTACATTTCCTAACGTCTTTTCTAATTTTCTTACTTTTGAAATCATTAATTTCAATTCTTTAAAATCTATCGATACACTTTGATCTGGTCCAGCTAATCTTTTGTCTAGTGTAACATGTCTTTCAATAATTTTAGCTCCAAGTGCTACAGCTGCATAGGTATATATTAAGTCAGATGAGTGATCTGAGAATCCTATTATACTATTATTTAATTTTTTTTTTAAAATAGGTATATAACCTAAATTTAAATCTTTATGATTTACAGGATACTCACTCAAACAATGTAAAAAAGCTAATTTGATTTTTTTATTCTTTAAATTATTGTAAGTGTTTAATATTTCATTTGGGTAGGACATGCCTGTTGAAATAATCATTGGCTTTTTAAATTTTGCAATTTCTAATAGCGAAGGAATATCAGTCATTTCACCTGATCCAATTTTAAAACCATCAACTCCAACAAATTTTACAAGCTCTTTAGCAGCTTTAAGACTGAATGGAGTACAAAGATAATCGATTCCAATTTTATCACAAAATTTTTTTAGCTTTATATGGTCAGATAATTTTAAAGCATTTTTTTTTAAGAAAGAATACAAATCATCTTTCGAAAAGTTTTTTGATTTAGGTACTTTTCTAAGCATCTCTTCATCGGGAATATGATGTTGAAATTTTATTACATCAGCTCCTGCCCATTTCGCTTTAACGATCATTTTTTTTGCTTTAGCTAAAGAACCAAAATGATTATCACAAGCTTCTGCAATAATTAAAACATGTGTTTTTTTTTGATTAAAAAAGTTTTTAAATTTCATTTAAAAGTAATTTATTAAAATCGAAATACTATGTATTATATTTATAGTATTAAATTAAACATAAATTACAATGAATAAGTTCGCTTTATCTTTTTATTCTCTTGATGATGAAGATAGTTTTTCATCACATTCGTTAATTGTAAAAAAAAAAAGATTAAAAATATGTATTGAAAGTTTTAAAAAAAACTTTTTAAATTTTAATGAAATTGATATTTTTTTTCATGGATGGGACAATGAATTGTCAAAATATGCTATAAAAATCTTAAAACCTAAAAAATATTTATTAGAGTCTAAGCATCTTAAAAAAAATTATCTTAAAAAATATTCCTTGAAATATATAAATTTATACGATGATGTCTCCGACCTTAAAATTAGAAAAATTGACCCGTTAAAAGATTATAATGATTTTATAAATGTAGTTCACAACAGATTTTTAAGTCAAACTAAAAGTTTAAATCTCTTATTTAAATATTCTAAAAATAAAAACAAAAATTATCAAAATATTATTTCTTGTAGATACGATATAATTTTAAAAAAAAAATTAAACTTACCCAAAATAAATTTAAATAAAATTTTAACAGTTAAAAATCCATATATTTCTAATGATCAAATTTATGATATTTTCTTATATGGTAATAAAAACCTTTTTAAAATTAATGAGTATTTTAAAAAAATAAATGATTATCCTGTGGGGCCAACCAGAGGTTTGTATGTTTTTTTTAGAGAAAAAAAAATAAAAGTTGATGAAATATTTGATTATAAAGATATTTTACCTTCTGAAGTCTATTTTAAATATATCAGAATAAATATTTACAATAAAATTATAAATAAACTAGCGTTCGCAATAATTCATTTGCTAAATTTTATTCAATTAAACTCTAGAAAATTAAAATTTTTTTTATATTCTTTAATCAATTAAATAAAGTTTAAAATATATAATAATGATTAAATTAAATAAAAAGAAACCTTAAAATATGGCAATACAGAAGTTGCCAGTAACTTTTTGGCAAACAGGAAACTTAGATTTTTTTAAGATTAACTTTAAAAAAAAATTCAACTCTATCTCTGGAAGAAAAATAATGGGTTATAAGATTAATAAAGAGCTGTCTTTGGACATTGGATAATATGAATGATATGATTAACATAAATAAAAAATTAAAAAAATATTTAAAAGCTATTTAGTATAATGATAAAAAAGAAACCCTTTGAACTACTTGCTAAAGAAATCAATGATATTTCATCTTTGCTAAATGATTTAAGAAATACTAAGCTAAAAAATTTTGACACCTTATGTATTAATTCTTTAAGAGCTATAAAAAATGGTAAAAAAATAATTTTTTTTGGTAATGGTGGAAGTGCTTCAGATGCTCAACATTTGGCTGCTGAATTAGTCTGCAAGTATAAGAAAAAGAGAAAAGCTATAGCAGGAATTTCACTTTCAACTGACACTTCTATAATAACCTCCGTAGGCAATGATTTAGACTTTAAATATATTTTTTCCAGACAAATAGAAGCAATTGGAAATCAAGGAGATATAGCAATAGCTATAACCACATCTGGAAATAGTAAAAATTTAATAGAGGCTGCTAAAACTGCTCATAAAAAAAAAATTACTACTTTTTGTTTTTCAGGAAATAAAGGTGGTAAAGTAAAAAAATATTTTAAATTTCCTATTCTGATACCATCAAGTACAACTTCTCAGATACAAGTTGTGGAGATTTTAATAGGCCAAATATTTTGTGAATTCCTTGAGGAGAATTGCTAATTGTTTTCAATAAAATTAATATCTAAATTGATAAAATTATTTAATTATTTAAACGATGTTTTTAAATATGACTTAATATTCAAAAATTCAAATCTTATTATAGATCTAAGAAATAGGTTTAAAAACTCCAATAAAGTTGTAAAAATTTAAAATTTATGAAAGTAAAAATTAATACACAATTCATGTTAGATTTATGTGTTAGTGGTTTTTTTGCTCTTATTAGCATAACAATATTAACTTTTATTATTCCTCTGGGAATTACTAGGACGTTTTTACTGAAAGGCTCCGAAGTGGTGGGTTTAGTATTTATAGCCTTAAGTATTATATTTTTAATTTCTTGGTTTTTTAATAGAAATTTCAAATTCAAAAAAAAAATTAATCTTCCCAAATTAAAAGATTTTCTACTTTTGGCCTTACCCATGTCGCCTGTGATGAATTATATTATAACAAACCCTGATTATCTTAATCCAAGTGGCTCATTATATCTAATTGGGGTAACATTAGTTTTTACTTTATTTTTTAGTTTTATTTTACCTATAATTTTTAGCTACTTTGCATCTTTTAATATTCTTATGATAGCAGGACTTGCATTATGTTTCACACTTTTATCTATGCCTAAAATATATTTTGGTAATTATTTACTAAGTAATTTATTTATTACACAAGGAGTATATTTAATTATTTCATTTGTTATTGTTTATTTGCTGTATTTACTTAATAAAAAACTAACTTATTTAATTGTAATTTTTTATATGATTACTGGAATAGTATTTAATTTTTTAAATTATAACTTACCTAGTAAAGCTAATTTTCAAAAATCTGACCGACTTACTAAATTTTTAAATAATAAAAATAATAAAATAATTAAAAAAAAAAATATTTATATAATTGTTTATGAGTCATATGCAAGTTTAGAAACTCTTAATTATTATGGATTTGATAATACTGAACAGATGAAGTTTTTAGAAGAACTTGGTTTTAAAGTTCATCATGGAATATATTCAAATGGTTCAACAACAGCATCAAGTATAAGTAAAATTTTGGAAATAGATGGTGAGCTTTACCCATCACATGATGGTCCAAAAACAAAATTTTATAATCCTTATCTTTCTGGTAACACTTTTGCTACAGAAATATTTAAATCAAATGGGTATAAAACAAAAGCATTATTTCCTCACGGTTACTATTGGCAACCACCAATCGGCTGGGACGATTTTCAGCCGCAAAATGTTACTAGTAACTTAAACGGCAAAATTGTATCAAAAATCCTCTTTGAAGGTTATTTTAAACATGATGCATTCACAAAGTCTTTTGATTATGAAAATTATCTAAAACTTAAAAAAGATTATTTAACTTCAAAAGAAAAAAACACATTTTTTTTAACTCTCAATAATTATCCTGGACACTCTGGACATTCAAAGAGGTGTGATTATGAAGATAAAAAAAATTATTTTGAAAATTTAAAAAAAGCAAATTCAGAAATGAAAAATGATGTTTTAAATATACTAAATAATGATCCAAATTCTATAATAGTACTTCTAGGTGATCACTCCCCTTATTTAACAAAAAATTGCTCTGGACTACAAGATTACTACAAAACAAACGAGATAAATAAATACGATATACAAGATAGATATGGCGCATTTTTTAGTATCTATTGGCCCAAAGACATTTCAGGTGTTGAACACAATATTGTAATGACCCAGGATATTTTTCCTGCAATATTATCTAAAATTACTAATAATAATGATTTATTTAATGAATTAAAAGTTGAAAGAAAATTTTTTTGGGATTGGGAGATCGACTGGACAGTGGGTGGCATAAACGTTTATGATGGCATCATCAAAGGTGGTAAAGATGATGGTAAGCCACTTTTTGATAAGAGATCTTATAATTTATCTAACTAATATTATTAATACTAAAAAAAAATTTAAAAGTCTAATTTTTTTAATGTAAATTTTATTTTACATACTTTTCTATTATTTCAACAATAGTTTTTGAAGGATTATCAAAAATTAATTGATTTTCCTTTAAAAAATTTTGATATTTATTATCAAAGTTTTCATCTTTGTTTAAAATTTCTTTAATTGTCATATTTAAATCGTTTAGTTGATTAATTGTCAAAATATTTCCAAATTTTTTTTTAAAGGAATCTTCAATTGGTTCTAAATTTAACTCCTCATAATCTTTATTATGCACTTTGTCCTTAAAATTAATATAAATTACAGGCTTTTTAAAAATTAATGAGTACTCTAAAGCGATACCTCCATTATCTGTTATTAAAAGTGAACTTTTAAATAATGGTTGGGTATCGAAAATATTTTTATTAAAAACATAATTATTATTTTTTTCAAATTTTTTATTAATTAAATTAATTTGTTTTTTTGACTTTTTTAAACTTTGAGGATGAGGTCTGAATATAATTTTATTTTCTTCAGTAATTTTTTCGATAATTTTTATTGCATGGTTGTCTAATAAGTCATCGCTAGTATTAGACCAAGAAGGAGCAAATAAAATATTTTTTTCAAATATTTTATCTTGATTTATTTCTTTTAAATATTCAAGATAAGGATACCCGGTAACAAAAATTTTTTTTTTCTTTAAAAAGTAAAGGTTTTCAGTTTTTTCTATTTCTTTTTTTTGATACTCACCATTGGCAAAAATTATGTCATAGTTATCAAAAGATTTTTTATTATATCCCTTATGGGTACTAACTAATGCATGAAAAATATAAGCATAGTTTTTGCAATTTTTTGACCTTTTAATTTCATGATTATCTAAATCTGTAAGTGTCATAATCATCATATCAGTATTTAATTGAGTAAAAAAAATCATTCTAATTAAGCCATCCCCAATAAATATTGGCTTAATTCCTTCTATGATATCTAGGTCGTTCTTATCTGATGTAAAATAGAATACCTTTATATTACTTTTTTTTTTTAATTCTTTAATTACGTTTAAATAGTAATTTCTGTAATTTAATCCTTCAGAATAAAAATAAACTCTAGGTTTATTGTTTTCTTTTTTTAATTTAAGATATTTTAAATAACCTTTAATAGAGTCAATAAAATTCAATCTATTTATTTTTTTTGTCTGATTTTTCTAAAATTTTTTTTACTAAACTTTTAAATTTTTGCCAGTAAAGAGTAATGTATGCAAATATTCCTAAGAAAGTAGCTATAGCTGCTTGTAAAAACATAGAGATAATGCCAGGTTCTAAGTAAGCTTGAGCCGAAGAAGTAAGTACAGTAAAAAAATAAAAGGACAATACAAAAAGTTTATACATAAAGTTTTTATATTTCATAATTCAATGAATATAAAGTAATTAGTTATTTTTCAAGAGTCTAGTAAAATTTTTTTAACTGTTTCTTTATCAACCATTACAGGATTATTTGATAACCTTTGGTTGTTAATGCTCTCAAGAATTTTTGAAACTGAAAGATTGATATCAATACCCAAATTTTTAAAATTACATTCTAAATTAGCTGTTTTTTTTATATTTTTAAGAAATAGGTTAAATTCACTAATGTTATTTGTTTTAGTCTTATCAAATAAAATTTTAAATCTTTCCTTAAGATCAAAATTAACTTCTGAAGAATTTAAATTTTTGTAATTAAAAATCATGAATTGATTTATAGTTAATGACACAGCATGACCGTGACTTATGTTAAATAATGATGTAAAAGGATATGATACTGCATGAGGCGCTGTTGTTTTAGATATGCTAATAGCTTCCCCAGATAAGTTTGCTGCTAATGACATGGCACAAGTATTTTGATTGTTTGGATTAGATAAAAAATTTGTAAAATATTTAAGGGATAAATCTAAAGATTTTTTAGCGAAATTAACACTTTGTTCATTAGATTTTTTTGACATAAGTGACTCCATAGCTTGGGCTATAGCATCAAATCCAGCAGAAGCTTTAATTTTATTTGAAGCTCCTTTAACAAAATCAGGAACTAGAAAATAAAAATCTGGTTTAATCAGTTCTCCTTCGATTGAATATTTAATATTATTTAGATATATAACTGCATTAGTAGTAACTTCTGCACCTGAACCAGCAGTTGTGGGAATAGCTAGTAATTTTCTGTTAGGCTTGATTAGTTTGTACTCAGAATTAATAATATTACTTTTCAAAGAATTGTTAACATATAAAACATTTGCTATTTTCGCATAGTCAAGCACAGATCCTCCTCCTGCTGCAATTATTAGATCAGGATTAAACCTATTAATTTCATTAATAATTTTTATTAATTCCTCATATTCAGGAATATTTTTCTTTTTAAAAAAAATTTTAATATTTTTTTTTTTAAAATTTGTAAAAAAATTTTTAAGCCCACTTTCAACGTAAGATGTGCTTCCCACAAGTAAAAAAATTTTTTTAAATGAGGTGTTATCAATAAATTTCTCTATATCTTTTCTTGTTGAAGTTTTGATTTCTTTGTGCATCTTATTTTTCAAATATTTTTTTTGCTAATTTATAATCATTCAAAGTATCAATCTCCATATATTTTCCTTGAACTGAAAGTGATGAAATATGTATTTTTTTTTTGATTAAAAATTTAAGAAAATCATGTATTTGTTTATTGGCTGTATTTTGATTTTTTTTATATTTTTTAAAATTTTCTAAGATTACTTTACAACCATTTTTTGAAACCTTGAGGATGCCTAAAAATTCTCCATTTGTTTCCTCAATTTTTAATTTTTTACCAATTTTTATTATATTATTTTTTTTATTTATTTTAACTTTATCTGCCTGTTCTACCGGATGATCAAAACGAAATTTATATCTACTCTTCCAATTTTTATCTACTGCAAGTGTTATTAGTTTTTTTTTTTGGTAGTAAATTTTTTTAATTATAGAAAAATCATATATTATATCACTAAATAAAATCAATAAATCCTCTGTGAATTCACTTTTAGCATAAAAGAGAGAATCAAGCTGTTCATTTTTTTTATAATTTTTATTTTCAATATATTTGATTTGTTTTATTATTATTTTATTCTTCTTAAAACCTTTTACAATAATGATATCTTTTATTTTAAGCTTGCGTAAGAAAGATATTTGTCTCTCTAAAATTGTTTTTTTATTTATCTTTATTAAACATTTGGGTTTTTTTTTAGTAATCTGAGGTATTCTGGTGCCACGGCCAGCTGCCAAAATTATTGCTTTCATTAATTAATAAATTTTTGTTTAATTTTTATTAAGTCTTTTGGTCTTGGAAGATTATTATTTGTGCTTTCACATGTGATCACTTCAAGAAATGAATAACATTTATCATTTAAAAATTTTTTTATAATTTTTTTTATATTTTGACTTTTTGATAACTTATAATATTTTTTATAACCTAGGCTCTTACTTAAAAGTTTAAAATTAATTTTTTTTGCATTAGTAGACTGACCTCCAACTGACTCATGTGCATTATTGTTAAACAAAATATGTTTGATATTTATATTTTTATCAAAACCTCCAGAAAATAATGATCCCATATGCATTAAAATAGAACCATCGCCATCTAAGCAAATAACTTTCTTTTTTGATTGCAAGCTCATTCCTAAAGAAACTGAAAGTGAATGCCCCATGCCACCAACCATATAAAAATCTTTACCTTTATATAATTTGTTATCTAATCTAGTTTTCATTACTGCTCTAGAAGTATAACCAGTTGTAGATATAATTTTTGTTTTTTTGTCAATTTTTTTTAACAAATTTAGTATAAATATATCTCTGTTAATATTTATTTGTTTTAAAATTCTTTTTTTGTTTTTAGCTTTTGTAGTTAATGTTTTGTTTTTTATCAAGCAAGCTACAATGGAATTATTTTTTTTTGAATTCTTTATTAATCTATCAAATTTTTTTAAATCATCATCTTTATCTAAAACACAAAATTTAATATTTAATAATTCTAGTAATTTTTTTGTAATCTTGCCTTTAACCATATGTTGGGGCTCATCGGTTTCTCCGGGAGCGCCACGCCAACCTATTAATAAAACCATTGGTATTGAATATACTTTTTGATGTGCGATTGAAATCAATGGATTAATTGCATTTCCCAGACCTGAATTTTGCATATAAACACAAGGGATTTTTTTTGTTTCTAAATAATGTCCTATTCCCATTGCAACAGCACTGCCTTCATTAACAGCTAATTTGTGTTTTTTTGAATTAAATTTATTAAAACTAGTTGATAAATGTTTCAAAACACTATCAGGAACTCCACTAAAAAAAGTAATGTTATTTTTTTTTAGTGTATTTAATAAATTTTCTACAAAAACCATTATTTAATTAAGTTTATAACTTCTTTAACTGAACTAATTTTACTTTCTAATTCGAATGACCTTTGATTTTTTAGTATGCTTTTTGCAGCATTCTGCATAGCAGGATAGGCTGCTCTTAACATGTGATTTGCATAAATTACTATTTTAAATCCATTTTTGATTAACATAGTTTCTGTAGTTTTTGAATAAGTTGATGGAACAGAAACCAAAGGCTTATGAAATTTAGTCTTTCTAAAAATTTTAGAAAATGAAAATATTTCTTTAGGATTATTTTCCTTGCTATGAATCAAAATTAAGTCTGCGCCTGCTTTTGAATAAGCTATCGCACGTTTTAATCCATCCTGCAAACCTTTACCCAGTATAAAACTTTCAATTCTTGCCCCAATTAAAAAATCTTTTGACTTTCTAGTATTTTTTATTAATTCTATTTTTTTACAAAAATCTTTTATAGTATCTTGATTAACACCACTTTGATCTTTAAATAATGAATTTTTTTTAAGACCCACTTTATCTTCAATCATTATTGCAGACACCCCTAATCTTTCAAGAGTTCTGATAGCAAAAGGTAAATGCTCTAATCTACCACCGTTATCTGCATCAAATATTATTGGTTTAGTTGTAACATCAAATATATCACCAATTCCACTAAATCTAGAGGAAAAATCTAAAGATTGATTATCTGGTTTTCCTTTAACACTTGAGTCAGTCAAGCTTGATGACCACATAGCATCAAATTGTTCAGTAGAGTTTCCCTTCTGAATTTTTGTATTTTCAGCAATTAAACCTGATAGAGGGC
>MDTG01281110.1_pt1 | contig 21388 bp, 19 predicted proteins | sample 811421 | NCBI WGS metagenome assembly MDTG01 (sample SAMN05326645, study PRJNA326480) | marine metagenome | isolation source: seawater | place: Pacific Ocean: South East | collected 2011 | reverse complement strand
TCGGCTTCATAAGGAATATAACCAGAAAAATTGATATATAAACTATACGCAGCATAAGGTATTAAAAATAAAAAACATGATATTAATAAATGATAAGGGTTAATATTTTTTTCATCTGATAGTTTCTTTATATTTGTTGCTATTAATAAAATAAAAAAAGATACTAAAAATACTTTATTTGATAAAAATAACAAGCCACAAAATAAAACGTGCATGTATGAGTTGTTGTAAGTAATATGTTCTTTATTTTTTAGATAATAAAAGCTAAGAATAAATGAAAGTACCGTTAATAGTTGATGGGAAGGATCAAATAAACCAAATTTTACAATTGGTGACAAAGAAATTAACAAAATAGTATAGTTTTCTTTATTGGTAGATATTTTTTCTTCAAAAAGATTTAACACAATCAAAGAACATAAACTTAGAATCAATGTTTGTGACAAAATCATTCCAAGATAAAAGTTTAATATCGTTAGTTTTGGAAAAATAGTCACAAATATTGAAGTAATTATATTAATTAATCCTATGTAGAGAGGTCTCCCTTGGTAGATATAGTCAGATTCAAAAATACTTGAAAAATCTTCGAATCCTTTTAAGTAAATTGAAAAATCACAACTTTCTTGAAATATTAGAGAAATATTAAATCCAAATAATTTAAGGTCATAATTAATAATTTCAGAACAATAATAATAATTAGATAGATCGGAATAAATATAAAACATGAAAATATAGGTAATAATTACCACAAGCAGATGTTTTAAATATAAAAATGTAAATCTAAGAGAAAAGTTTTTTAATTTAGTTTGCACGACAATCTAATATTAAACGATAAATTTATTAATTAACATAGTATGATTTAATCCTAAATAAAAATAAGGAACAAATATTCTTACCGTTTTAGTACCTGTATTTAATGAAGAAGTCTTCTTAGAAGAATCACTTAATCGTGTTTTAGATATTGACATAGTGTCAGAAATAATAGTAATCGATGATTGCTCAATGGATAGTAGTCCCCAAATAATTAATGAAATTAAAGCTAAAAATAAAATCATAAAAACATATAGAACTAAAAAAAATAGTGGTAAAGGTCTGGCTCTTAAGTGCGCTAAAGGAAATATCACAAATAAATATGTTGTAATTCATGATGCTGATCTTGAATACCATCCAAAAGACTTTTACAAAATGTTTGAAATTATAAAAAATGTAGATAATTCTTTTGTTATTGGATCAAGATTTTTGCAAAATAACAGTTACTCATATTTAAGAACTTATTTGGCAAATATTTTTTTAAGCAAATTGTTTTCAATTTTGTTTGGTGTTCAAGTATCTGATATCTCTACATGCTACAAAATGATGGATAAAGAATTTTATAACAGCTTAAGTTTTGAAAAAAATAGTTTTGATATCGAAGTAGAAATAATTGCTAGTTGTTTTTTACAAAACAAACATTACGAAGAGGTTCCCATAGACTACACACCACGCAGTTACCAAGAAGGAAAAAAAATTTCATATATTGATGGCTTGAAATATATTTATTCAATTATTCAATATCGATTTAGTAGAAAATAATAAATTTTGTTCTAATTAATTAAGGATCGCTGCATAATCATCCATTTCTTTAAGAACAGCTGACTCAAAAGAATTATTAATATTTACTGTTTCTTGTGCATTGTTTGATAAAACTTCTAAATTTTGAATTAGTTGTAAGTTTTGAAATACGCTCTTTAAACTCTCAGGATTATTTAGTGAAAAAATAAATCCGTTTTCATTATGTCGAACAATCTCTTTATGATTTGCAATATCTGAGACTATAGGAATACATCCATTGCTCATTGCTTCTAAAAGAACTTTTGGATTACCTTCATATAAAGATGGTAATACAAAATATTTGTATTTCTGAAATAGTTCATTTAATTCAAAGTACCCAATCTTATCTAAAAAATTAAACGTAACATTTTTTTCTTTTGCTAATATTTTTAAATTTTCTTTTTCACTACCTTCGCCAATAATATCTAATTCAAAATTTAAATTTTCAAGAGTTTCAATCAAATAGCTAAAGTTTTTTTGTCGTTCTAATCTACCAACTGAAATGAAATCAAATGGCCTATTTGATAGATCAGATTTTTTTTCTGTTTTAAAAATCCAGTTTGGCCTGTATATTAATTTACTTTTATTAAATTTATAATTTTTATTTATAAAATCAAAATCAGATTTACTTGTGACAGAATAAAAGGTTGCATTTTTCAATCCAAGCTTTGTCAGCTGATAGAAAAAAATATTTTTAAAATAATTCTTCTTTTCTTGTCTAGCAAAAAGATAGGCGTCGTATCCTGTTCTTAAAAAAAGAGGTTTTTGCAAGATCTTACTAAACAATATTGCCATCCAGCTACCTGTGAGTTGATTTGTTTTAATCAAATCAATATTATTTAAATTTTTTTTTAGCCTGAAAGGAAGGAGTAAAGAGTATAAAAAAGTCAATGTTTTAGAATTAGTTTTCTTAAATATAGAGAAAAGTGGTATTACGCTTATGTTTTTTTTATCAATGAAATTAACATCACTTAAATCACCGTACGTTACTAATGTGAAATTAACATCTCCAGCTTTAGATAATGCCTCAAAAAATCTAAACTCTCTTTCTTTTGATCCCGTTTGATCCCATAACTTCAACGAATATTTGAAACCAAAAATATATAATATGTTCATAATAAATTATTTTTGACCAATTAAATTAACTCTCCAATCACCTGGTCTGATTTCTTGAAAGCCGATAGATTTAAACCAATAGAATACTTCAAATATTGTGTGTCCAGACTGGTAGCTTGTAGTTACAGCATCAAATGTATCTAAAATAGACCACCTAATATCCTGCAAAACCATTGTGGGGAAAAAAATTCTAATAGGATATGTCAAATATCTATTGACTTTGCCCAAAAAATGATTAATTGAACCAAATAATCTCGAATAAATGAGTGGAGGGTAATGCCCAAACACTGGCCATAAGGTTTTAAATATTTTTCTCCACATAGCCACCGAACTAAAAGTATACAAACTTTCTTTGGAGTAAACACTGAGCGCAAACTCCCCTCCTTTTTTTATAACCCTAAATGCTTCTTGAACACCCTTTTGTGGATTTGGTGTGTGATGTAAAACACCTATTGAATAAGCAAAGTCAATCACTGAATTTTTGAATGGAAGTTTTAAAGCATCTGCTTGAACAAATAAAACATTTTCTTTATTTACATTTTCCCTAGCAACGTCAATGGCATTTGAATAGTCAAGAGCGATTGATACACCTCCCATGCTTGTTACAATATCAGCAAAACGTCCAGATCCACATCCAATATCTAAAACAAATTTGTCTTTAATTTGTTCATCATTAAATTCAGTTATTTTATAAAACATATCTTTAGAGTAATTTTCCATAGGTCGTCCAATATTTTCTTCTTCAAACTGTACTCTTGCCCATTTGTTCCATTGCCAACCAAAATTATCAGAATATCCTTCGTCATTTACAAATCTTGGTATGCCATTAGTTATCTTATAGGAATTAGATTTAGATATAAGTGTTCCTGAAATGATTTCAGATAAACTCTCTTCATCGATAGTCAATTTTAAATCTTCCCCGGTTTCGGGGTCACAAAGTATGTCAACGAACTTTTTATCCATATATTTAAAGATTATATACACATAAGCAAATTTTATAGACAAGATGTTGTATTGATCTTATTAGCGGTTTGATAAATAATAAATGTTAAGATCGCCGATTTTCTCTACTTTGTAATTATTTGTAATATCAAATTGTTCTCTTGTTACAATAAAATCTATATTGGTATTTAAAGGATCAAGCTTAGTGTCTTTTTCCCAATTTTCTAAAACTCTAAAATCTGATTCATATGTTAAGTTTTTTTTTGGAAAATAATAATCTGTATCCCAATAAACTAGTTTATATTTATAAGAATTGTTTTCTTCACTATATTTATAATCAATAAATTCAATAGATTTGTTTAAATTATTTGTCCATGAAACATTCTCAACAAACCCATAATTAAATTGAGAATTAATATTTGTCATTAAACCACTTATTGAAACAATTACATAAAAACTAAAAATAAATTTCGTTAATTTTGATTTATCTTTTGGAAGAATTAGAAAGAAATAACAATTTAAGAATAAAAAAGGAATTAACAAATAATAGATCCATACTCTACTTATAAACAATATATGAAAGAGCGTCAATAAACAAAAAGTCAACAAGAAGTAGGATTCTTCAAGGTTGATTCTGTTTCGAAAATTATTTACGAGCTCAAATATTAAAAGTGCAAAAAGCACAACCAAAATATACCCATTTATTGAATAAAAATATTCAATACTACCTATCCAATCACTGAAGCTAGATAACAATGCGCTATCTAAACCTTTCTGGTCATACAGAACTGCTGCTTTGACTTGGGATATAATTCTTTTGAAAATTGGTGGATAAGGTATTAATAGTGCCGGTTGTGCAATTAATATCCCAACAAATGTATACATTATTGAATTTAAGATTTTTTTAATTGTATTTATTTCTTTTAAAGGATATATTAAGTAAACTCCTAATATCAATGCGGGTAATAAGCTTGTAAGCTTTACCCCAATCGAAATTCCAAGAAATATAAATCCTACTCTTAAATTTTTATCATTAAGCAAATATTTAAATCCTATAAATAATGTAAGAAGAATAAGAACATCTGGCTTAGGAGGATCAAAAACTACAAAAATTCCCGGAATAGAAAAACAAAATAAAATAAAAACATTTTGAATCTTTTTTGAAATAAAATTTTTACCAAAATAATAAATAGAACTATAAAGCAATAGGATTACAACTATTCTTTCTACAATTATTGGTGCAGTATTTGAAAAAAGAAAAAAGGGAGCACAAATAAGAACAAATATATTATTCCAAAGTCTTCCATAATCAAGATTTCCACCAATAATTAATTCAGAAATTAATATTAAAACATTACGAAAAAAATTATTTTCAATTCTTATAAATCTATTAAATTCATCATTAAGAAAAAAAACATTATAGATATCATCTATTAATTGCCTTTCATCAACATGTAGATATATATAGTCCAATTTAAAAAAAATATTTTTTAAATTTAGTAATAACAAGAAAGAAATAATAGTTAGAGACAAGTATGAGAAATATTTGAGAGTTTTATTCTTATTCAATACTTATAATTATATATATATATGTGCAAAATAAATATTAATGAATACTAAAGGAAATGTCTTAATACCGGTTTTTAATGAAAGTAACGGTTTAAAAGAATTTTGTGATCTTATTGATGTAACTGTTGCAAAAAGTGAATACGATTTTGTTGTAACTTTAGTTGATGATGGATCAGAAGACAATAGTTGGGAAGTCATTAAAAGTATGAAATCTGACAATATCGCTTTTAGAAAAATAAAACTTTCAAGAAATTTTGGGCATCAAAATGCAATTTTTGCTGGGTTAGAAAATTTTAACGAAGATTTTGTTGTAATAATTGATGCAGACTTTCAAGATGATCCAAAATATATTATTGACCTAATCAAAAAATGGGAAATGGGACATAAAGTAGTTTTGGCAAGAAAAACAAGAAGAAATGGCGAGTTTCTAAAAAAAATATATACAAAAATTTACTTTAAGATTCAGAATAAATTCACTCAATTTACAATCCCAAAGGATGTTGGTCACTTTTCTTTGATGGACTCAACAATTGTAAAGCAGCTTACTAGTTTACCTGAAGTTAATAAATTTCTACTTGGACTTAGAGCCTTTGTGGGTTCTGATGTTGCATATGTAGATGTTGTAAAAAATAAAAGAAAGTATGGAAAGTCTAAAATGTCTTTTAATCAGTTATTTAATTTATCTCTTGATGGCATATTAAGCTTTTCTACATTGCCTCTTAATTTAATTGGAGCACTTGGTGTATTAATTTCAACATCAACGATTATTTTTGCAGTTTTTCAATATTTTTCTTCAATATTCGATAATTTAAATTTAAATCAATTAGATCTAAAAATTTTACTCCTGCTTTTTATTGCAGGTTTACAATTATTTTCAATAAGTGTGCTCGGTCAATACATTTCAAAAATATTTTATGAGACAAAAAAAAGACCTTCTTTCATAATTGACAAAAAAATAGAATAATAAAATATAAAAATTGTTTAAATTTTTATTGTTTATTTTTAATATTTAAGTCAAAAGTTTCATTAATTAGTAAGTATTAGAATCATAGAGTGAAAAATATTATTGATTTTTTTGATATTAGTGACATAAAAAGAATTTCTTTTAGAAACGATATTACCGGCCTAAGAGCAATAGCAGTAATATCTGTTGTATTTTATCACGCAGATATAGCATTTTTTGAAGGAGGCTGGCTAGGTGTAGATATATTTTTTGTAATTTCTGGCTATTTAATTACAAATATTATTTTATCTGAATTAAATGAAGGGTTATTTTCATTCAAGTTGTTTTACTCACGTAGAGTTAGAAGGATAATTCCTGCATTACTTTCTACAATCTTATTAACAATACCACTGTCTTACTGGCTCTTAACTCCAAAAGCAATATTGGAATATTCAAATTCTGCTTTCGCATCTATATTTTTCTACGCAAATTTATTTTTTCAGAACTTCGATTTTTACAATGCAGAATCAACAAAATTTATGCCGCTTTTGCATACGTGGTCTTTAGCGATTGAAGAACAATTCTACATTATTTTTCCTTTATTCTGTTTTATAGTTTTTAAACTGCGTAAGTTTTTTTTAATATTTCTTTCTTTTGGGCTTTTATATTCATTATTCTTAAATTCAACTACAAGCTCACTTATAAAATTTTATCAAATTCAATTTAGGGCATGGGAGCTTTTGCTGGGAGCACTAGTAATGGTGTTAAGTGCAAAAATAAAATTTAAGCATACTGAAAAAATTGGGCTTTTATTTCTTGTTTTTTCTATTTTGTATTTTGATGACCAAATGCTCACTCTAAATTCTTTGGAACCAAGATTAGTTGCAAATATAGGTACAAGTTTAATTTTACTCTCACAGCAAGATTCTTTAATTGGAAAATTTCTAGGCAATAAATACTTTGGCTTTTTGGGGGTAATTTCATATTCGATGTACCTACTCCATCAACCATTTTTTGCGTATTTTAGAATTTTTCAATTGAGGTACGAAGTTAAAGTTGGTAGTTACTTTATTATAGTTTTATTCATCGTTCTTACATTACTGTCATATATAAATTGGAAGTTTATAGAAACTTACTTTCAGAAAACAGATACGAAAAATTTAATAATCTTCATAGTGTCTTCAGTTTTAATAACTCTGGGTTTCATATATCTTACTCAACAAAATGATGGTTTTAAGGAAAGATATGACCATGTACCCGAAAAAGTTTTGTTTTATTCTTTAAATACAAACCTTTACTCAAAGCCTAACGATCTCATAGAGTTCAATGAATATTGCCTAAAGTCTGACAATAAAAGTAACTTACTTATTGTTGGTGACTCACATCTAAACACATTTACATATACTTTATTAAAAGAATTTAAAGACTTGTCTTGTGACTTTAATGTAAGTTTCATCGGAAAGCATATTGGAAGATGTCTTCTATCAAAACAAGCAGACATTGTTGGAAATGTTCCCGAATGTGAGGATGAATATTTCAATCAGTTTATAGAAAGCCTAGAAAATAATAAATATATTGTCATCGCTATTGGAAGATACGATACCTGGTTAAATGAAGAAAAAGGCAGTAGTGAAATAAAGTGTATTGAATGTGATTACAAAGAGATATTTGCTCAACGAATGAAGACAATTAGTGAATATGTAGAAATTTTTACAATTATTGATCCTGTACCAACTTATCCAATAAAAATTGCTGAAAGCTATTTATATAAAAGAATTAATTGGGGAGAAGAAGTCTCGATTCCCTACACTGCCTGGGCCTCATATATAAAGCCTACTAAAGAGTTTTTGAACAATATCAACTCTGAAAAAGTTTTAAGAGTTAATTCAGAGAATGTATTTTGTAATATTGATATTAATAAATGCTTTGCATCTGAGGGATTCCAAATCTACTACACAGATGATAATCACCTAACTATTGAAGGAAGTGCTTTACTAATCGAGTATATTTTTTCAGAACTTCAAAATTATTTGGATCAGTAAATTAAAAAGTCTAAGTCTCCTTGGATGTAAAGAAAATATATAATCAAGTTATAAGTAAGAATGATTAGAAAAGACATACAAATATATAGATGTTTAGCAGTAGTATCTGTAATAATTTATCACTTTAACACTGAAATTCTTCCGTACGGATACCTGGGTGTAGATCTTTTTTTTGTCATAAGTGGTTACTTAATAACTAAACAAATTTTAAATCTTAGGTTAGAAAATAAGTTTAAACTATCAAACTTTTACTTTAGGCGATTTAAAAGAATATTTCCTTCGCTAATAAGTAGTTCGATTTTCACATTAATTCTAGGATTTTATAATCTATCTCTCGAACACTTTTACGAGCTTTTAAGAGGAATAAAGTACTCACTATTATTCATTGGCAATGTATTTTTTTCCCAAACAATCGACTATTTCACAATAGATGCAAAAAGAAATTTAATTATAAACCTGTGGAGCCTTAGCGTTGAAGAACAATTTTACTTAGTTTTTCCATTAATAATTCTTATTGGTACTAAGTTAAAAAAAATAAAATTTAGTTCTTATGTTATAGTTTGCTTTTTATTCAGCCTTATCGGCTTAAGCGAATTTTTTTTTATAAAACTGTCTATATCTAAAGTATTTTTTACATTTGAAAATTACTTATTTTACAGTCCATTTGCAAGATCATTCCAATTTTTAATTGGTTCTTTAGGTGCAACTTTTGATTCCAATCAATTTAAAAAATTAAAAAATTTAAATAAATTTTTTATAATACTTCTATTAATTTCGTTCTATTTTTCAATTAATTCTTTAAATCAAATAGTAGTAACCACCTTATCTTTATTTTTGGTAAGTAATGAATTAAACATAAAAGAAAATCGAATAAACACCCTATTGATACACATTGGTAATATATCTTTCTCTTTGTATCTTTTTCACCAGCCAATATTGGCAGGAATTCGAAACCATATTTACTATTCTTTTTACAATTCAAGCAATTATTACAGTTTAGATAATATTATTTTTGTATTTTTTACATTGATAGCAATTTATTTTATCTCCATTCTTAATTTTTATTTTGTAGAACAAACATATAGAAAAGAGAATGATTTCTCTTTTATGAATTTTAAATTTGTTGTAATTGGTTTTTTTGTGTTACTTGGATTAGTTCAATTTCCAAATATACTTGGAAATTTTAAAAATCAAACTAGCTTTATTACGGTACCTAATAAATCAGTCACTAATAGTTGGAGCACTAAAAATGGGACGAATTATTTAATTAATAAAGATAATCAAACCTGTATTGATCAAGACTCTTTAGAAAATGCTTGTTCATTTGGAATCGGAGATAGAAAATTATATATTCTAGGAGATTCAAGCACTTCATCATTGGTCAGCGGACTTTTAGACGATAGTGTACTTCAAAAATTTACAGTTATTGAATACACAAAATCGGGTTGTTATCCTGTAATAAATATATGTGAATTTATTCCTGGATACACCTTTTACAATGATGTCTTTTCAATTAATAACTCTACAATCATTGTTGGTGGAGTTTATGACAATGGATTTAACTATATTCCTGAAGAAGATTTAAAAAAAACAATTAATCAGTTACAGGGTAAAAATAATAAAGTAATAGTTTTGGGTTACATACCTTCACCTAAAGTTGACGAAGTGATGTACTTTAATAAAAGTTCGATTTTAATTAAGTCACTGAATGAAGAGCATTATTTTGAAGAATTGGAACGTAACAATGAATTTAATAATATTATCGAGGAATTTAATCTACCTAAAAAGGAAAACTTTAAATATTTAGAGATATTTAAATCATTTTGTAATAATAAAGAATGTAAATATTTCAATAATACAAGCCATTTTTTCATTGATGGCGTGCATTTATCTTATTTTGGTGCAGAAACTATTTTCAGGAAATCTGGGCTTAAAAATTATTTAATGGAAATAGATTAAGATTTTTTTAAATTAAAAATTTTTATCAATAAATATTTATATCTCTAATTTAGAATAATACGTGATGAAAAATGTAGTAATTTACATACGAGATGTGCTAAAACTTGCAAACTATCAATACAAAGCAGAGCATAGAAAAAAATTTTTTGGAATTTTATGGAAATACCTCAATCCATTAATCTTTATGGCTATATACACTTTGATTTTTTCAGCTTTAACGCTTGATGGTAAAAGAGGATTCGTAATTACAATGGGAATCTTAATATTTTCTGGAATAACAAATTCTTTGAATGGCTCTACGCAGTGGATTTACAATCATGCACTGATTAATTTTATAACTGTTAAAAATGCACTATTTAAACTCTTCTTATCAAAGGTTTTGTTTAATTTTTTGCCAGTTTTTTATTTATTACCAGTTATTGTTGCTGTTCAATCAATTTTTTTTAATATAGATTATCAATTTAGTATTCAAGAAAGTCTCACCATTCTATTACTTTCATTTTTTTTGAATTCAATATGCATGATTTACACTTTTATACTTTGTATTCCTACAAGCATAATTGCCAAACAATTTATTGACTTGCAGGATTTAATTCCACATGGTTTAAGAATTATTCTATATTTAAGTCCCATCTTGTGGGTGGCGGAAAGTAGCAATGTTTTCATTGATACATTTATTAAAATATCAAATCCTTTTTACTTTATTTTTGACATTTTAAATTCAATTATTGATAAAGATCATAGTCTAAACCTAATTAGTTTTGTAGTTCCAGTAATTGTTATGTTAATTTCTTATTTTTTATTTTTTTATAAGTCTCAATATATTTCAAAAATTAGAGATTCGATACTATATGAATAATAACTATAGTGTAACGCTCGAGAATTGTAGTTTTAGCTATAAAACTAGGCCCAAATTTTCTCTTAAGAGGTCGACTGTAGCAAATCAGCTTGAAAATAATCTAGTTTTAAAAAATATTGATTTGAAATTTGAAACTAATAAAATCTATGGAGTTATTGGCAAAAATGGTTCCGGTAAATCTACAATGTTGCGTCTGATTTTTGACTACTACCAACCATCATCAGGAAAAATAAGCAGAAATTTTTCGCATGGAAAATTACTTGATGTTCCTAATACATATCAAGATGATTTGAATGCTATTGATAACCTCCATGCTTTACAGATATTAGAAAATGATAGAGATGATTCTAACAAACTTGAAAGAGTCAAAGAAATATCAAATTTAGCTTCAGTAGACTTAGAGGTGCCTATAAGTCATTTATCAAAAGGAACTCAGTCTAAAGTCAGATTTGGGTTAACAATGGCATTTATTGAAAATATAGATTTTTTAGGATTAGATGAGTTTTTTAATTTTGGAGATTTAGAATTTCAAGAAAATGCTATTAAATTTCTTAAAGATGAAATCGATAGTTTAGGTTCAGCAATAATTACTTCCCACTCTACATCACTAATAGAAAGGCTCTGCGATACTGTTGTTCTTATTCACCATGGTGAAATTATTGAAGTTGACGAATCAAGTAAAGTGCTTAGTAAATATAAAAAATTAATACTATAGAAGTTAGATTCAAATAATTTAAATAAGGAAATTTAAAATGTGGTATTACTCAATAAAAGAAACCATTAATAAATTTCCAAAAATATTAATTTTTATAATTCTTAACTTTATTCAAAAAAACAATAAGAAACTATATAAAAAATATTGTTTCTTAGATGACGAAATTGATTTAAATATTTCTAATTTCTATTTTTTAAAAGATAAAAATGTTTCTTTTTCAAAAAATAGAAAAGATAATGATTGCCTAATTCTTATAACTCAATTAAATTTTTTATCTTTTCTAAAAAATATAATTTACCTTAAAAGAATGCGTGTTGTTGGTATCAACTATTTTGGCCACTATGGAATTAATATGTTAATAAATATCGGATATTTTGATTTTTCTAGTGCTGCTCTTCGTGATAAATATAAAGAAGAATCACACAATAATTATAAAAACTTGAACAGAGTTTTGAATCAAGATGAACTTTATGTTCTTGGGAATAGTCCTGAATTTTCAAGAATAATTGAAGAAATTAATTCAAAACCGGTTTTTATATGTAATGATTCAATAAGCATGTTGGAGGGAATCAAATCTTCAATTATTGTGCTTTCATTTGCAGATCCTCTTTTTCATTTTTCGTATGATGAAAGTGCTCTAAATTTTATTAAAAGTATTAAAAAAATAGAGGGGGAAATTAATTACTTAATTGTTCCTTCAAGCGCTATACCTATAATTAAAAGTGCAAAAATAAATGCTAATCTCATCGGAGTGACGTCATCAAAAAAAATGCAAGAAAATTTTAAAATTAAAAACAATAAAATTTATACAAAGAATACTCATAATGTATTAACACAATACATGCTCCCAGTAGCAACTAGCCTTTCAAAAAGAGTAATACTTGGAGCTGTAACTCTCGAACTAGAGTCAGAGCTGGATTCGGTATGGGATTACGATAAAAATATTGGTGAAGCTACAGACAAAAGTTTTGCTTTTAAATATTCATTTTTTAAGGATAGAAACTTTAAACAATACTATAGATATCACAACAAAATGCTTGATAAAATATTGAAAAAAAATCCTAATATAAAACTATATGAATAAAATCGTTCTTGAAAATGAGTACTTAAATATTGTTATCCTTCCAGAACTAGGAGGAAGAATAGATTCAATCATATACAAACCTACCAACAAAAATTGGGTATGGAAAAATAAAAATTTAAAAAATAATTTTGTCTCAAAAAATTCAAATTATGATGATAACTGGCAAGGCGGCTGGGAAGAGCTTTTTCCAAATGATGCAATTGAAGAATTCACTTGGGGAAGTGGCTTAGATCATGGAGAATTGTGGTCTACTCAATGGAAAGTAGAATCATCTAACTCGAAAGAAGTTCTGCTATCTACAAATAATTTAGATTCTGGAACAATTTTTTTTAAAAATATAGTTGTTTTCGAAAATAATGTTGAAGTAAAGTATGAAGCCGATATAAATTTTTCTGACTATTTTTTATTTAAACTTCACCTAGCAGTTCCTATAGATGAAAAATCAGAAGTTATTTCTGATTGTAAAAAAATTGAAAAAGTTGAAAAAGATTTTGGAAATATCATTGATCAACAAGCCGAAAGTTTTTTTAATTTAAAAAAAGATTCTGGATATTTTGATTTTGGCTATTTGAATCTACAATCAAATAGAGTTTCAGTTAAAGATTCCCTTAATAATTTAATGGAGCTTACATTTGATAATGAGAATTTAAGATATTTTTGGATTTTCCAATCACAGGGAGGGTGGAGAAAGCATAATGTATTAGTTTTAGAACCAGCATCAAACAGTAGAAAATATTTAAATGACGCAATTAGTAGAAATACAGCAAAAAAAGGTCCGATGCATTTTAAATGTAATTACAAAGTAAAATTTTATAATGAATGATTACAAGATTCCTAAAGTGTCTATATTAGTTAGGAGCTTTAATGAGTTGCCAAATTTAAAAATTCTTCTTCCCATTTTGGACAACCAAAGCTATAAAAACTTTCAGGTCGTTTACTTAGATTCGGGTAGTACAGACGGCTCATTAGAATATGTGAAAAAATATGAAGCAAAATTTGAAATGATAATAGATAAAATAAAAAAAGAAGACTTTACCTATGGGGGTGCCCTAAATAAATGTGCAGAATTAGCAGTAGGAAGTGACTATTTAATTTCTTTGTCAGCCCATTGTTTTCCAACTCAAAATAAGTTTATTGAAAATTATGTTAAAATTTTTCAACAAAACAATTCAGATATTGTGTTTGGTAGGCAAGTTGGATATTCTAAATCTTCTTTATCAGAATCATCACACTTAAATAACTGGTTTAGAGAAGATTATGCTGATAAGATATTCCCATTTATCAATAATGGAAATGCGGGATACCCTTATTATTTTTGGAAAAAGTATAAATTTGATTCTTCCTTAACAGGTTGTGAAGATATTGAGATTGCAAATAGAGGTTTAGTGAACAACTGTAAAATAACCTACGGAAAAGACATTACAGTTGAGCATTATCATGAAGAAAAATCTAGACAGATCTACAATCGTTTCTACAGAGAAGCAATAGCTATTAGTCAAATATTTCCAGGTAAGTTTAAGATGCCCATTTATAAATGCGCTATGAAATTCACTCTGGATGTAAAAGATAGTTTGAAATTCAGAAAATTAACTCAACTTTACAAAAAAAATAATGTAATCAGCATCCTAAATTACTTTTTTATGAAAAATATTGCACAATACTTTGGACTTAAAGGTTCAAAAAATAATAACATTAGCGAACCAACCCTTGATCGTGAAAAAATGTTTTTTAATAAATATTTTTTTAATCAGTAGCTAGTTTAAGTAAAACGCCACCATCAACCTGTAAAATAGCTTTATTCAGCAAATCTGCATGTTTTGTGTGTATGTCAAATATTAAACTAGTAACTTGATCAGGCTGAAGTATTTTTCCAGAAGGTATGTTTTTTTCTAAAGCTTTAACATCAGAAACATTTTTTTTCAACATTTGAGTATTTACTGCACCAAGCCTAATTAAGCTAATATTAAAAATAATATTTTCATGGATTAACATTCTATAAATACCTTCGAGAAAATTTTTTGATAGTGCATATTTATTACTTTCATTATTTGTGGCACTGCTATGAACAGAGGAGATGAAAACTATTGAGGAGTTTTCATCGCATTTTGGTTTAAAAAAATTTAATAAATCCAGGACAGACGTGGAATTAACTCTTATATATTCTTCTAAGCTGTGGTCTTCGATTTCTTGTTTTGAATTACCTATTGCATGACAAAATGTAATTGAATCTATTTTTACACTATTTAATTTAGTAAACAATTCAGATAAATTATTTTCAGAAAAATCAAAAATTAAATCGCATGTTTTTGAATCAACTTGATCAATTCCTATTACAGGTAAATCATTATCAATAAATAATTGATATAAAGACATACCTAACCCACCTGAAGAGCCTGTAATAATATTCATTTTATTGATTTTAGTAAGTCAAGTATTTCATAATTAACACTTATTGTAGCCTCTTTAGTATTAGAAGCATTATGGCAAGTTATTACTACATTATCAAGCAAAAGAAGTGGGTCTTCGCCATCAATAGGTTCGACATCAAGAACATCTAAGCCTGCACCAAAAATTAAGTTTTTATCTAAAATTTTAATTAAATCAGTTTGGTTTATTAATTGTCCTCTAGAAACATTAATTAGAATTGAAGATGTTTTCATTTTACTTAATAAATCATAATTAATAATTCCCTCGTTTTCAGAATTTAAATCAGCAGCGACAATTAAAATATCTGATTTCTTAAATAACTCTTCAATATCCACTTTTATAAAATCATTTTTAACATTTTTAATATCATAAAATATAATATTTGGACTAAATGGCTTTATTAATAATGAAAGATCTCTTGAAATGTCTCCAAAACCAAAAAAGCCAACTGTTTTATCATAAATAGAAAAATTTTCTTCTTTGATCCAAGTGTTATTTTTTATGCCTTCAAAATTTGAATTAATTTTTTTAAGAACACTTAAGATTAATGCCAAGGCATGCTCAGCAACATATTTGCTTATATTGCCGGGTGAATTATACAAATTAATATTGTTATCATGACAAAATTTATTATCAATATTGTCTATTCCTTTACCCCACTTAATTATTGTTCTTAATTGAGTTGCATTTTCAAGAAATGCTGAATCAATATTATCGTCTCCAACTATCAAAAGTTCATATTCATCGTATAAATGGCTTATTTCACTCGAAGAAAAACCTTGCCCATCTGGAAATTTATAATCTACTTTATGACCTTTGTCAGTAAAAAATTTATCAAAAAGTTCTTTTGAATCTACGACTCTTGGACAGGTTATTAATACTTTCATTATCAGCTATTTTGAAGTTTGCGCAATTAATGTTGATAAAGTCCACTCTTCCTCAGTATCAATATCTATTGACTCAATCTTTGAAGTGATAAATGGAACTGAATGTGGACTTACTCTATTTAAATTTTTTAAAAATTCTTTCTTTGAAAAAATATAAAAAAGCGAGTTCTCCTCATAAAGGCATTCTAGGTCTTGTGTCTGTTTTAAAATCTTTGGATCATGATTCAATGGTTGTAAATCAGAACTATAAAATCTATTTTGATGCTTAGATACGCTAAATATACTATTTTCTTTACTCCAATACATATCAATTGCGTTTTCAATAGTTTGTTTTTTCAAAAATGGATTTGTAACATGAGTATTTAGAATTACATCATTTTTGCAATGATCAAGAGTCTTTTCAATTATTCTATTCATAGATACTTCATGGCCTTTAATATCCTCTGATCTAGAAATTATTTTTAAATTTTTATCGTAGTTACTTTTCAATTGATTAACTAAGTTTTCACCATCTGCATTAATTACAATTTCAGAAATATTTTTGACAGATAGAAGTGTGTCTATTATCCAACAAAATAATGGTTTATGACCTAAAATTCTAAGATTTTTGTTTTCAACTCTTTGTGATATTTCTTTTATACCTAAAATCGCAGTAATCAATATTCTCCTCAAGAATTAATATACTTATTATTCTAATAGTCAGTTTTACAATTATAATTATTTCTTATAGTGTCAATACAAAAATCGGAAATTTAAAATGAAAAAAATAAGTAAAAAAAATTTTTTTATTTCTATACTTTTTTTGCTCATATTTTTTTTTCAAATTAATTTTCAATTTTATAGTAACAATCCTTATGTTATGAATGGCTACTTATCATGCCCGATTGAATTAAGTATAAAAGGTGAAAATGTAGTTAACGTAGATTTAAATACTAATTCAGAATATATTGAATCTTTTGGAGTGACGCTTTATGTAAATTCAGTTCAATTAGATCAAATTTGGTTTGTTAGAAAAGGATATAGATTATCAGATGTATTTACTAAGTCAATATTTATAAATTTTAACAATTACAGCAATCTCGATGGTTTAAGCCAAGTAAAGATTGGCGTATCTGGAAAAGATAAGTATGGCAATAGGTTTATATCTTCTTGTGACTATACGTCATTAGTCCTAGATAAATAACCCAATCCTGCAAAAATTATAAATGGAAATCTAACAGTTTCCATTGATGAATCAAACGAAGAAACGAATAAAATTGGCACTATAAGGACTAGAATATTTAAATTATTTTCTCTTATAAAAACTTGCTTAGTCATGTGAAATAAAAAAGCTAACGCTAAAAAAACACCAAATAATCCGAAGTAAGCAAATGTTTGAATAAAGTAATTGTGAAGATTAACGTTGTTAAGATTTATAGTCTTATAGTAAGGGTGTTCCATGATTGGTACAATTTCATTAATTGGCATTCCAAATAAAATCTGATTATTTAAATAAGAATCATATATTGCTGTTTGCCATATCATCAATCTCCAATCAATATCCGTGTCGGAAGATCTAATTAAATTATCATCCAGATAAAACAATTTATCAGGAATGACTTTCATTTCCATTGAACGAATAGACAAATTACTGCTGGTAATATCTGTAACCTCTATGGAAGTTTTACTTAGATTAAAAAGTGAAAAAACCACAATCAGGATTAAAAAAAATACAAATAAGTATAAGGTTTTATTGGTAACTTTCGTTTTTTTAAATAAAACATTTATACCAAACACAAAAAATGCAAAAAGGATAGAATAAGTACTACCTTCACTCATATAGAAAAATTTCGGCAAATATAAAAAAGTAAATATAACAAATATCAATAAAAATGTCTTGAGTTTTGTAAACCTATAAGAAAAATAAATAGTTATTGCATAAATTGCAAATAGATCTGATGCTTTTGTAAAGTCAAATTTATCAGAATAATTATTAAAGAAATCTAATATAAAATTTGGATAATATAAAAAATTTAAAATATAAAGAAGAGACAAAGAGCCAATTAATGATACTGTTATCTTTTCATTACTTAATTTTGATTCTTTAGCCAAAATAAAAATAGATATTGCCCAAAAAGTAGAACTAAATCTAAAAAAATTGAAATTTTCTATTTCAAAAATTACATAAAATAATTTTAAATAAAATATCAAAAGAAAAAATAATAATAGTTTTTGTAAAGATCGATCATTACTTTTGATTGAATAAAAATGAAATAATATTACTTGGAAAAGTACTATTATTTCACCTACTCTAAAATCAAATATTTCTAGACCTGTAAAATTTCGACCAAATATTAGGAGCAATATTAAAGTAACAAATAATGTATTTTGCATTAGATTATCAATAACGAACTTTGTTTTTAAATTCACAAATTACCTTTTTGTATTGTTATTAATTTTAAATATATACATGGTGTAAGTTTCATCATCTCTTTTTATAATTTCAACAAGATCTAATTTTTCTTTGATTTTTATTAATGGATTAATTCTTAATTCATAAAACCATTTTGGATCGCCTGGCGTTATATATGGATCAAAATTTGTTACTAAAAAATCAAGATTATTAAGAATGTATTTATCAAGCGTACCTTTTTTATTCATTTCAATAATATCAGTGTCACCAACTAACCCTTCTAAATTTATTACAGGGTTATCGGAATAATAACCAATATGACCTGCTGCCCATGTACCTATTACAATATTTTCATAAGAATTCAGGTAATTCGCTGTATCACTATATACTTTTGCCCATTGAGATGGCGGAGATGACATATATATGTAAGAATTTATTAAAACAAACACTGAAAATAAAATCTTTACTAATTTTTTATTATTTATAAAAACTTCAATCAAAGTAAGTAGGAACAAAGAAATTATAAAGTAGTTATACCAGTCAAAAACCAACCAAATAATTGAAGTTAAGCTGAGAAAAGATAAATGAATTACTGCAATGAACCAGAGACTGTTTATATCAAATTTTCTTATTTTTGTATTTTTCGTTAAATTTAAAATACAAATTGGAAATACAACCATAAGAAATGGAATAATTCTCCTAATAGGTATTTCCCCAAACGAATTATAAGCTGAGGTATATTGTACGATTGAAAAGAGTAATTTATTTACATTTGCAATATAAATTGGAAGAAATTCAATCTTATTTTTTACATAAAACAAACTGCAGTTCAAATTTTGAATTTCACAATTATTTAAATGCTGTTGATATTCTAATTCGTACCAATAATTTTTTACAGAGCTGCTTGTTGAAAGATTATCAAAACCTATACCTATTAAAAAATTAAATGAAACTATTACAATTAAAAATACTAAAAATGCCAATATAAATTGTTTAAAGTATGTTAGATTTTTTTTCTTAAAAGTAATTAATAAAAGAATTAAAAAAAGGATAATTATGGAGTCATACCTTGCAAGTAATATTAGAAATATTAATAGATAAGATTTTGAATACTCTTTTAATAGAAAAATTTTTTTTAAATATAGATTAAAAAGTAAAATAATTAAACCAGTCTCCATCCCATTCATGAAGAAAGGTAAAAACATAAGATGGACACCAAAAATAAGAATATTATCTGAGGTATTTTTTGAGTAAGCTCTTTTTAAGGATGTAAAACTTAAATAAAATATAATACCTTGAATAAGAATTGCTATTTGAGCTATATCTAAATATGAATTTGTTAAAGCTTTAAAAATTAAGCCAAAAAATATTAAGACAATTAACCACAATAAATGAAAACCATTTGTGTTGTTTATTGTGTCAAATGTAAAATTTTTTGTATCAATAAAATTATTTGCGATTTCAAAATAATAATATGAATCATCATGAAAAAGTTTATGTGAAAGTAGTGAAGTGTCTATAAATCCAATTGCGTATATTGATGCTATTAGTGTTGTTACTGTTAAGTAAAGATTCGTATTTTTTTTTATATATAGATTGAGCATTTAATAAAAAGTCTACTTCTTTTTATTGGTTTAATTCGATAAATTATTTTTTTGAAGATATGAATTTTATAAAAGGTAATTTAAAGTTAATTTTTTATCATTGACTTGTAAACACAGAAACCTAACATGTAAATATAAATTAATTATGTATAACTTACTGAAACTAATTAGGTTAGAACAGTGGATTAAAAATTTACTTGTATTTTTAGTTCCAATATTTGCAAACCAATTAGAGTTTTTTATATTCTACGATCTTACTATTATTTTTTTTGGTTTTTCTTTCTTGGTTTCAACTGGATATATTATTAACGATATTTTGGATTTGGAATCTGATAAATTACATTATTTAAAGAAAAACAGGGTATTAGCATCGGGATTAATTTCAATTAAATCTTCAAAAATAATAGCTTTTATTTCTTTTGCTCTGGGTACTTTTATTTTATTTAACAACAGTCTTAAAATATTACTAGTTTGTTATTTTTACTTATTTACAAGTATCTTATATTCAAAATTTCTAAAATATTTTAAATTTTTAGATATTATTATAATTTCAATTTTCTTTGTCTTTAGAGCATACCTGGGTTCACTAGGTTCAGAAATTAATATATCTATTTATTTATTATTAATAATATTTTTTTCAAGCCTAGCAGTTGTGGTTGGGAAAAAACTATCAATTTTACTTGATGATAATATCGTTGAATCAGCAGTAAAAACAGCAATTAAAAAAAACTATAGTACTAGATTCTTGGGCGCTGCTTTGCAGGTATTTTTTGGTTTAACCTTAGTAACATTTAATATTTGGATATTTACAAACATAAATGCTTCTGAAAATATATTTATTATTTCAAATATTTTACTCTTATTTTTTTGTATAAAATTTTATAAATTGACCATACAATCAAAAACTGAGGACTTTATTTCGGCTTTAAAAAATGACAAATTATTAATGCTCACTTTTATATTTTTTATTTTTTTCACAATGCTTGGAATATTGTTTTAGATTAATTATATGAATAACATTGTAATTATTGGAGCTTCATCTGACATAAGTGTATCTTTTCAAAAGCTTCTAGATTCAAAAAAGTTAACTTTTTATACTGTATCCAGATCAGATACAAACAACAGTAACCATCTAACCGTACAAGATTATATAATTGATGTTGAAAAAATTATATCTTTTGTAAACAATATTAAAAATCCAACAATTATTTTTTTTAATGGATATCTTGCGGAAAATAGAGATGTTTATGAACCAAGTATTA
>MDTG01248614.1_pt1 | contig 21392 bp, 18 predicted proteins | sample 811421 | NCBI WGS metagenome assembly MDTG01 (sample SAMN05326645, study PRJNA326480) | marine metagenome | isolation source: seawater | place: Pacific Ocean: South East | collected 2011 | reverse complement strand
TGAATTAGATGCTATTGGTAAAAGTCGTTCAGGTTCAATGGGCGTAGTTGGTGGGAATGATGAAAGAGAACAAACTTTAAATCAATTACTTACTGAAATGGATGGATTTACTGCATCCGATAAACCTGTTATAGTTCTAGCGGCAACAAACCAGCCCGAAGTGTTAGACGCTGCTCTACTTAGACCCGGTAGATTTGATAGACAAGTACTAGTTGATAGACCAGATTTATCTGGAAGAAAAACTATATTAGAAATTTACACCAAAAAAATTAAACTTTCTGATTCAATTGATTTAGATTCTATTGCTCAAGCTACTTCTGGTTTTGCAGGAGCTGATTTAGCTAATATGGTCAATGAAGCAGCTTTGTTAGCAGCTCGAGGTAATAGAAAAAGTGTAGAGCAGAAAGATTTAAGCGAAGCAATTGAGAGAGTCGTTGCAGGCTTAGAGAAAAAAAGTAGAGTTTTACAAGATGATGAAAAAAAAGTTGTTGCTTATCATGAAGTCGGCCACGCAATTGTAGGCCATTTAATGCCTGGCGGTTCTAAAGTGGCAAAAATCTCAATAGTTCCTAGAGGTATGAGTGCACTTGGCTATACACTCCAATTACCTACAGAAGAAAGATTCTTAAATTCTAAAGAAGAATTACAAGGTCAAATTGCTACTCTATTAGGCGGTAGATCAGCTGAAGAAATTGTTTTTGGGAAAATCACAACTGGTGCTTCAAATGACTTACAAAGAGCTACAGATATTGCTGAACAAATGGTGGGAACTTTTGGAATGAGTGAAATATTAGGTCCTCTTGCTTATGATAAACAAGGCGGAGGTCAATTTTTAGGTAATGGAAATAATCCAAGAAGAGCTGTAAGTGATGCGACAGCTCAAGCAATAGATAAGGAAGTTAGAGATCTTGTTGATGATGCACATGAAATGGCTTTAAAAATCTTGAGAAATAATTTACCTTTATTAGAATCAATATCACAAAAGATATTACAGGAAGAAGTTATTGAGGGAGAAGATCTCAAATCTCTATTATCTGAGACTGAGATGCCTGCATAGCATATTTAAGTATTTTTTTAATGATTAACGTACCCAAAATTAAAACTTCAAATTTTTTATCAAGTACTGATCTGGATGGAAATGAAATTGATAATCTATTGAATTTAGCTTCTCAATTTAAGAAAAAAGAGTTCAAAATAAATTTTAAAGATAAAGTTCTTGGATTGATTTTTGATAAATCTTCCACTAGAACAAGAGTGAGTTTTCAAGTCGCGATGTCAAGACTTGGTGGAACTACAATTGATTTAAATCCAAATACATCACAGATTGGACGTGGAGAGCCAATTAAAGATACAGCAAGAGTTTTAAGTAGATATTGCGATGTTCTTGCTATTAGAACTTTTAAACATTCAGATCTAACCGAATATGCTAAATGGTCATCAAAGTCAGTCATTAATGCTCTTACAGATTTAGAACATCCTTGTCAAGCTTTAGCAGATTTTTTTACTATAAAAGAGGAATTTTCAAATTTTAATGATTTAGTTTTGACCTTTGTTGGAGATGGGAATAATGTTGCTAATTCGCTCATATTATGTGGAGCATTATTGGGTATTGAAATTAGAATAGCTTGTCCTAGAGGTTATGAGCCATCTAACCTTATAATTAATAGAGCTAATAAATACAATAATAATATTTTGAAAATCATGCATGATCCTTATGAAGCTGTGAAAGGAGCGAATATTTTATATACAGATGTTTGGTCTTCAATGGGCGAAGAAAATCAAAGGGAGGTGAAAGATAATGATTTTAAAGGATTCACAATTGATACTGATTTAGTTAGTAGGGCTGAGAAAGATGCAATTATATTGCATTGTCTTCCTGCATATAGATCAAAAGAAATAACTGATGAAGTTATAGATAGTAGTAAAAGTAGAATTTTTCAGCAAGCTGAAAATAGAATGCATACTCAACAAGCTTTATTATGCTGTCTTCTCTCTTGATAAACCTTGCCAAATGATCTCTTGAGAGGTACAAATGTATTAGTACGTTTTGCTTAAGTGAAAACTCCTTCTAAAGATAGTCTTACCCAAGCCCAGCAAGAGTTATATGGTTGGATTAAAACTTATATGAAAGATTTCCAGCATAGTCCATCTATAAGACAAATGATGGATGCTATGGGATTAAAATCACCAGCTCCTATCCAAAGCCGCTTAAAACATCTACAAGAGAAAGGATATATTTCATGGCAAGAAGGTAAAGCGAGAACTATGCAAATAGTTGAAGAAATATTTGAAGGTGTTCCAATTATGGGTTCAATAGCTGCAGGCGGCTTAATTGAGACTTATTCGGATGTTCAAGAAAAATTTGATATCTCAGATGTATTAAGCGATAAGAATGTTTTTGCGCTTACTGTTAATGGAGATTCCATGATAGATGCATTTATTGCTGATGGAGATATGGTTCTTATGGAGCCCATTAAAGATACTTACTCCCTGAAGAATGGAACGATAGTAAGTGCAATGGTTCCTGGTTTAGGGACAACTTTAAAATATTTCTTCAAAAGAGGAAATAAGATAATTTTAGAAGCTGCAAATCCAGCATATGAGCCTATTGAACTAAATTTGAATGAAGTGGTATTTCAGGGGAAATTGCTCGCAGTTTGGAGAAAAATCTAAAAAATTAGAAACCTAGACTTAATCTGAATACCCACTTAGCTTCATTGAAATTATTAAGTTTATAGTTATCAACATGATCTGATAATTGAACGGCAAAAGTACCTCTCAAAGGAATTTTTTGGTAAGGAGAAATTGAAGTTCCTAACAGAAACCACTTACTATTATATTCAAAAAATGTAGATAATTTACTGTTATGTACCCTAGCTAATGTAAAAATTGGAGCCCAACACAATGCTCTTTGATGAGCTATTTCTGTTCCAGAACCTCCGAATAAGCTACTACAAAATCCTTTAATATTTCCCTCCGCTAATTTACCCGTACCAAATCCAAAAGTAGCTATTTTGAGTGGGAATTGTCCCTTCTTATTATTTTGCCACCAACCTTTACTTAAAGTTATGTATAAATCTCTACCTGTATCTGTCAGGCCATCAAAGTGAATTAATTGTTCCGCTCCAATAGCAAAGCCAGAATTATTTGATAATTTTCTATCTAATCTAAAACCCATAGAAAGTCCCTCTCCGATCGGTGTAGTACCTCCTACTGCGTTACCCTCATAAACAGATCTTGCACCAATATTTATACCAAAACTGTACTTTTCATTGAATAAAGGGTGATAATAAAATTGCCCAACAGCATCCCCACCATTCCAGCCTAAGAAAGGATCTCCCTTTTTTAAATCTCTTCTGTTGTGTCCTCTCACAGATAAGTCAAATTTATACTTATTATTCCATTGAAAACCAGGGGGAACTAACCAACCAATATCTGGTCCAATTATTTCGTTATCAAAAACAATTGATCTATTTAAAGAATTTAAATTATTATATTTTTCAACGGTAGCTAATCTTTTTTCTACATTACTTATAGAAAAATCAATTTCTTCTTCTGTATTAGATTTTTCCCACTTTAAAATTCCTTTCTTTTTGAAATTTTTTATTGGTTTCCATTCAATTTCACTTATTAATATTTGATCTAAACCATCAGAGTTTTTATATGAATCAGTAGAATAAAAGCTTTTTAGAGGTTGAATTAATAAATTGCTTAGAAATATTTGTACAATTAAAAATTTTTTGAATAAATTTTTATAAATCAATAAATTATGAATTTTATGAATATTCATTTGATTAGAGTAATTCAACTTAATAGAATCTTATAAATTTCTGATAGAAAGATTCTGTCTCGATTTTTAACATTATTATATAATTAATTAGCAAAAGGGAACATAGTATATATCAGCTAATATATCGACTGCATCGTTAAAGCAGTAGTAGTTCTAGTATGATTACGTAGGCTTATTTTTTTGTTAATACTAGGGATTTTCAGGTTAGCTTCCTATGCACCTAAATTTGTGCCTACTTAAACAATTTTTGTTTGTTATTTTTAATCTTCAAATGAAATGAAGAATTTATATTAGTTTCTACAAAATTAAACAACTAAATTGAAATTAGCTAGCAAGATAATAAAAAACAAATAATAGTTTTGTTTGTTAATTATATTGAATAGAAAAAGAAATAAGCTACTAAGAATGATTGATTATAGATTTACAAATATAAAAAGATAGATTTTTTTTACTTATATTTTAAAGGGATATAGATAACTCAAAATCAATATGATTCAGAGAAAATGTATATCTGAATAAATATTTTTAATTTCATTATTATTTATTATTTCTATATTTTAATTTTTAAAATAAATGATTTGTTTCAGAAGTTTTTTTTTTTTAATCGATAGAATTAAATTAATAAACAATTTTTTAAATGTGTGGTATATTCGGTTAATGGGGATATGAGAATATAAAAATAACTGAAGAAAAACTGACATTAGCAAATAAAATTCTTAATCATAGAGGGCCAGACAGTTCCGGTATTTACATAAATAAACAATTTAATTTAGGTCTCACACACACTAGATTATCAATTTTGGATTTAAGCGATGCAGGGCATCAACCATTAATTTCAAAAAATAAAGATGTGATTTTGGTCTTTAATGGTGAAATCTATAATTTTTTAGAAAAGAAATCTTTTCTTCAGAAAAAAGGTTTCGTTTTTAAAGGTAATTCAGATACGGAAGTACTCTTAAATTATTATTTATATTGCAGAGATAATAATATTAGTTTTAAGAAATTCTTAAGAGAACTTAATGGGATATTTGCATTTTCTATATTTGATTTAAGTAAGGAATCACTTTTTTTGGTGAGGGACTCTTTTGGAGTAAAACCTTTATATTATTTAAAACATGAAGAATTTTTATTATTTTCAAGCGAGATTAAGGTAATTAATAGATTATCTGATGAATTAGGAATAGAAATCAAGAAAAAAGTAAATTTAAATGCTCTAGAAAATTATCTTTCTTACCTTTACTGCCCCGGAGAAAATACACCATTAGATAATATTAAAAAAGTATCTCCTGGAGAATTTATTGAAATAAGTAATAAAACAAATATCCAAAAATATAAATGGTTTTCTCCTCCAATAATTTTAAATAAATCAACTAAAAATAATATTTTAGATTTCAATAAAACCGAATATATAAAAAAAACGACATCATACATTAGAAAAGCTGTTAAAAGACAAATGATATCTGACGTAGAAGTTGGAGCCTTTTTATCAGGAGGGATTGATTCAAGTCTGATAGTGGCATTTGCAAAAGAAATTAATCCTAATATAAAGTGTTTTACTATTGATTTAATAGGTGGTAATGATTATGGGATAGAGAATGATTTGCCTTATGCAAAGATGGTAGCAAAACATTTCGATGTTCCTCTAGAAATAATAAAAATAGATTCAAAAAAAGTATCAAATATGTTGCCTTGGATGATTCATCAATTAGATGAACCTTTAGCTGATCCAGCTACATTAAATGTTTACTTCATAAGTAAGTTAGCACGCCAAAAAGGTATAAAAGTTTTACTTTCTGGTGCGGGAGGCGATGATATCTTTACTGGATACAGGAGGCATCAAGCTATTAATGCGTTGAATATTTTTAATATAATGCCTTTTGAAATTAGAAAATTATTATCTAAATTATTATTGCCTTACTCTAATTCAAAATTATTTAGTAAAAGATTAAAAAAATTATTTAGATCTTTTAAATATGATGGAAATGAGCAATTAGTTGAAATGTTTAAATGGATTTCTAAAAATGATTTGCAAAATATTCTTTCTGATAATACTAGAAATACTTTATATGGTGATGGATTTATAAAAGATGAAATGTTAAATTATTTGCATAATAATTTTTTAAAAAACTCATCAAAAATCAGAAAAATTCTTGCATTAGAACAAAGGTTTTTTTTAGGTGATCACAACTTGATTTATACAGATAAGATGTCAATGGCTGCAGGTGTAGAAGTAAGAGTACAATTCCTAGATAACGATTTAATTGAATTTGCATCAAAATTACCAAATAATATTCTCCAAAGGAAATCAGAATCAAAATGGATTCTAAAAAAAGTTGCAGAGCAATATTTACCTAAAGAAATAATTTATAGGCCTAAATCAGGATTTGGTGCTCCAGTAAGAAGGTGGATTAAGTCAGAATTAAGTGAACTAATGGAAGACTTATTATCTCAAAATAGTATAGAAAGTAGAGGATTTTTTAAGATTTAATTAGTGAATTATATTTTTAATATATTATTTTATTATATTTGATAATTGAATTCTGTATTTGAAAATTTTAAATTGAGATTTATAAGTTGAAGTATATTTATATTTTACTGTAATGTACTAATGATATCTTATTACATATTGGAAGGTTAGGTTAATAATTTAAGTAAATAAAGAGTTTCCGCTTTACAGAATTATTTTTAGTAATAATCTTATATTTTTCTTCCCAAATTCATCAATTAATTATAAATTAATTTTTATTTAATTATTAATAAAGAGATTTATTTTAAAACATACTAATTTATTAATCTTAAATAATAATAATTTTCTCAATTATTATATTAATATTTAATTTGTTTAGTAATAAGAAATTTCTTTGGAGTTTATTATTTATGTTTTTATCCGAGTCTGATTTTTCAAAAGTAATTAAATTGAGTCCTTTAATATCCTTAGATTTATGTATTATTAAGAACAGGAAGATTTTATTAGGTAAGAGAAATAATTCTCCTGCAAAAGATTATTTTTTTGTTCCAGGTGGAAGAATTTTTAAATCTGAATTAAAGGTAAATGCATTAAAAAGAATACTTAAGGATGAATTGGGTTTTGAAATTAAAATTGATAATTATAATTTTATAAAACCATTAGGTGATTATGAACATTTTTATAGTGATAATTTTTTAAATAATAATTCTTTTTCTACTCATTATGTTGTTCTTGCATATCTAATACCATATGAATACCTAACTCATATAAAAAAAGAAGTTGATAAGGAGCAGCACTCAGAATACATATGGTTTGATATAGATTTGAAAGATTCGAATTCCTATAAAGTTCATCAATATACTTTGGATTATTTAGAAAATCCTATGATAAAATTCTCTTAAATCTATTTTTGTTTTTTATGAAATTTATAAGATTGCAACAATATAAGTTATTATAAATATAAAATATTAACCAATATAAAAATATAAAAAGAAGTAACTAATATCCTTAATAAGTAAATAATTATTTTAGATTATATAAATCTTGATAGAAAAGATAATATAATAATTTTTTATTTCGAAATATATGGTTTCAAGTTTAGTAACTGGTGGAGCTGGTTTTATAGGTTCTCATATCGTTGATAAGCTTATAACTTATGGACATAAAGTTATTTGCATCGATAATGAATATTCAGATAATGAAAACTTCTTTTGGAATGAAAAGGCTGATAATCATTTAATAGATATTAATGATTATAAATCTATAAAGATTCTATTTAAAGATGTAGATTTTGTTTTCCATTGTGCAGCAGAGTCACGAATAGGTACAGCTATTGAAAATCCTATTAAAGCTGTACAAAATAATGTAACAGGAACTTGTACTGTCCTTCAATGTGCCAGGGAGTTTGGAATAAAAAGAGTAATTTATTCTTCAACTTCTTCTGGCTATGGAAATAATCCATGTCCTAATCATGAGGATCAACCTGATGATTGCCTTAATCCATATTCAGTTTCAAAAATAGCTGGAGAGAAATTATGCAAAATGTACAACGATCTTTTTGATTTAAAGACTATAATTTTCAGATATTTTAATGTTTTTGGTGAAAGAGCCCCTAGAAAAGGACAGTATAGTCCAGTCACAGGAATATTTTTAAGACAAATGAATGCTGATGAGCCTTTAACAATTGTTGGTGATGGAGAGCAAAGAAGAGATTTTATATATGTTGGTGATGTTGCGGAGGCTAATATTTTAGCGGCTACTTTAAATTTGAAAAAATCTGATTTCGGAGAAGTTTATAATATTGGATCAGGTACAAATGTATCAATAAATGAAATTGCTAGTTATATTTCAGAAAATATAAAATATATTCCCGCAAGAGAAGGTGAAGTGAAAGAAAATCTTGCAAATATTGAAAAAGTGAGCAGATGTCTTAATTGGAAGCCAAAATTATCTATTAAAGAATGGACATTATCTCAATTAAAATAAAATTTTTATTTAGAAAATTTTTACTGGATTAATGAATTTTAATTATACGTAACCAAACATTTGATAATCTAAATAATAAAAATCCTTTATTTTTTTAATATTATCTTCTGAAATATCATTACGATTTGATTTTTTGGAAAAATCATAATTTGTTCTATTTATATTTGGTAAATGATTTTTAACAGGATTAAATTTAGGATTATTTGATTTAATATCTCTTATTATAGTTTCATATTCCGTTTCTAAAGATTCAAATTTATAAATTTTTGAAATTAAAGAAAAATTTTTTCTTTTATGCAATATAAATTTATGTTGTGGGATGAAATGAATGTAAGGCTTAATAAATTTAAACCTGATTTCTGATATGAAATTGTTAATAAAGGTATTTATATTCACTTCATTTAGCTTATGTTTATTGCAGAATCGCTTATCAAATTTATTTATACCCTCATTTTTTAGAAAATTATATGCAGATAAAAAACGGTCAAGAGGATTCCTTACTATTGTAAATGAAAATAAACTATTCCATTCATTTTTATTATTTATATAGTATTCATGAGCAGTGTGATGGCCTAATGCTATCCCATACAAACCCACAGAAAAAGAAACACCTGCTGATTTAGGAATATGAATAAAAATAGATTGACTATCTAAAAAAGGTTTTGAAAGTTGCATATTATAAATTTAGTTTTTTCTTAATATTAAGAATTTCCATTATAGTACCTCTCTTTATCAACTCTATTAAAGCAAAAGGAAAAATCAATAAATAAATCTTATTTTTTAGAAGTAATTTTTTAATAAATGGAATATATTTAATTACGCTTTCAACACTCACAATACTAGATAGTGAATTTTCTAAAATAGAGTATATTACTAATGGATAAGGAATCTGATAAATAAATATTTTGTTAGTTATGAATTTATACCAAAGCGCTATATCTTCATCTTTGACTAGCGGATACATGTTTTTTGTATCAATCCAATCATATTTTTCTATCTGGTGAATATTAAAACATATTGTAGGATGAGCAGCAGGACATTTTCCAGAAAGTAAAAGGAAAATTTGATTGAATTTTGATTTTGGATAGTGAAATATTTCCATACTCTTTTTTTTATTTCTTCTTAAATCATATTTAATTATAGATGAACCTACTATGGCAGTGGTTGGATGTTTTTTGAAAATCTTTAATGTGTCTACCACTCTTTCAGGAAGTGAAAAATCATCATCATCTTGCCTAAAAATAAATTTCTCATTAATTTTTGATAATCCAAAATTTAATGATTTTGCTAGTCCTGAGTTTTTTTTAATAAAATATTTAATTTTTCTATTTTTTTTATAACCTATTTCCCGTGATTTTTGAATTAAAAATTCTTCTAAATCTTTATTATGCCCATCCATAATGACATATATATAGATCATCTTTTTATAGGATTGATTTATAATTGAATCCAAAGATCTTTCTAAATAATATTCATCTGATTTGTATACTGATATGAGAAAAGCAACACTATTCATTATTGATTTTTTTATATTTTATCTTAAATTATTTTCTAATTCTAGTTTTATTAAAATATAGGTTATTGATAATGACAATTTAAGGATTATTAATTGGTAATGTATTAAAATTTTTAAAAAATTTGTAATACTTCTAAAAAATGGGAGAAGTTTTTGGACAAAATTAATAAAAATAATATCTCTAAAGAAAATTGTGTTGTGCTTGTAACTGCATCAGGTTTAATAAAAAGTGCATGTAATTATGATTTAGCAGTTAAAGATCCTGGTTTCCTCAATATTGGAACTCTTTTGGCAATAGATGAAATTAAAAAAAGTATTGATCTAAAAATTTTTTTGGCCGTAAATAGTAATAATAATTGTATTTATAGTCTTAATCCTTACAAACAAATAAATGTAATTGCTACAGGTGAAACAAATTCAATAATAGAAACTATTGAAAATGCTTTAAAATTTATAAATTCAGATTGGATTTTAATCAATCCAATTACATCAATTCCTTCTACAAATTACACTTCAGGATCATTTATTGAATTTGGAGAAAGAATGTTACCTAGAGAAAATTGGTCTGCTATTTCTTTGAGTAAAAATGGAGAACCTATATTTTATAGTAAATCTGATTCTGCATCAGAAGGTGAATTAAGTTATCCTTTTACCGGGAGAATATTAGCAAAGAAAAAGAAAATAGTTAAAGCAATTAATAAATTAAGTAATTCAGAAAAAAAAGATCTTTTGAATCTCGCAAAAGAATTATATTTTGAGAAAGAAATTGATATTAAATATTCAAATTGGTTAGATATTGGACACGTATCTACTTATCCTTTAACACGTATTTCTTCAATAAGTAGTAGATTTTTTAATGTACTTACATTTAATGAAGAAGAGAATGTCATTCAGAAGAGATCTGATAATAAATCTAAAATTTCAGATGAAATTGCTTATTATGAAACAATCCCAGATGAAATAAAGAGATATTTTCCAACTATTATCAATGTTGAAGAAAACAAAGAATATAGTTCTTATGAAATGGAATATATTTGTAAACCAAATCTCTCTGAAATTTATCTTTTTAGTAAAGTTGGTCCTAATGCCATTGAAAGGATTTTCCTTTCAATTGAACGTATTTTTAAAACTTTTTATAAACATAAACCATATATTATTGAGAATGGTAGTTGGCTTTATTCTGAAAAAACCATAAAAAGGCAACTTGAATTAGAAAATATTATTGAGAACAAAAATTTACACATATTAAACTTTATCTATAATAACGACTTCTCAATCAATAATTTAAAATTACCCTCCCTAAAAAAGTCATTTACTTATCTAAATGAAGAATTACTTAAATTTGAAAATAATAGACCTTTTCATTTGGGGCATGGAGATCTATGTTTTAACAATATTTTGATTGATCCAAATTATGGCGAAATAAAATTAATTGACCCAAGAGCTAATAAACACTTAAAAATAGATAAATATGGATTAATTGATAATTTTTATGACATATCTAAGTTAAATCATTCGATTGAAGGACTGTACGATTCAATTGTAAATAATCTTTTTAACTTAAGAATTCAAGAAAAAGATGACTTTTGCTTAGAGATCTTTAAACCATTAGAATATGAATTATTTAATTTCTACTTTAAAGAAATAATTTTAAAAAGAAGAATAAGCCATGAAGAACTGAAAATACTTACTGGTAATTTATTTTTGTCAATGTTGCCTCTGCATTTAGATGATAAAAAAAGAATGATAGCATTGGCTTTAGTTGGTAGCATATTTATTAATGACAAATCTATTAACGAAATTTTTATATGAATTATTTATTTACTGCAGCTGGTCGTGGAACTAGATTTTTAAAAGAAGGGATAAAACCTCCAAAACCTTTAATAAAAGTATTGGGTAATGAACTTTTAATATGGAGTATGGAATCATTTAATTTTATTGAGGGAGATAAAATATTTATAGTAAGTTTTTCTAAGCATCATGTTAAAGAAAGATTGTATAAAAAAATTCATCTAAAATATCCTGGTATTTCAGTCAATTGGCTAGAGATAGATCAAATTTTAGAAGGTCAATTACTGACTGCTAGAGAGGCTGTTATCTATTTCAATATAAAAGGCCCATTATTAATTCATAATTGTGATACTTTTTATAAATTTGATTCTTTAGAAATTAATTCTTTACTACTAAATAATAATTATTTTGGGATTATCCCTTGCTTTAAGGCAGAAGGTAACCATTGGTCTTTTGTGAAAACAAATTTATTGGATGACACACTTGCAGAGGAAGTTAAAGAGAAAGAAAGAATATCTAATAATTGTACTGTTGGAACATATATCTTTTCTAATTCAGATGAATTTATTAATTTAAGTGATGAATACTTATCTAAAAATAATAAAGTATTATCTGAATTTTATATAGCTCCAATTTATCAATATGCAATTAAAAAAAATAAGAAAGTTAAAATAGTAAAAGCAAATAATGTAAAACTCTATGGAACTCTAAAAGAATTACTTATTAATTTTGAGATGAGTTATGAAGAGCTTTTAGGAGAAAATTCGTGGAATAGCCATCAAATAAAAACTTTAGTTATTGATATAGATAAAACTATTTGTCAAAAGGAAAACTTTAAAAGCTATTCTGATGCAGTTCCTATAGACGACGTTTGTGATGCTTTAAGGAAGGCAAACTCTGAAGGGGCTTATATAATTCTCTTTACTTCTAGAAATATGAGAACTTTCAGAGGCTCTATGGGTCTCATTAATAAGTTTACTGCTCCTACTTTAATTAGTTGGCTTTCTACTAATAAAATTCCCTATGATGAAATCTATTTTGGTAAACCTTGGGGTAACGATGTTTCTTATATAGATGATAAAACACTTTTAATTGATGATTTTATAGAACAAAAGTAAATATATAAATTTAGTTTCATGAATTTACAGCTGAAATTATTTTTTATATTTAAACCTGCTAAGATACTAAGCTGTTTCTTAAAATAAGAAAAATGAAATTACATCTTGGTTGCGGAAAGAAGTATTTGAATGGATACCAACATATTGACTACAGCAATTATGAACACATTGATAGGATTTCCCCAATTTATCCTTTGCCATTTATCAAGGATAATTCAATTGAAGAAATTTACTCATCTCATGCTTTGGAATATTTTGATTTTTTAGAAGTAAAGAAAGTTTTAAAAGAATGGAAAAGATGTTTATTAATTGGAGGTAAATTAAGAATATCAGTTCCTGATTTTGATAAATTAATTCAGGTATATAGAATTAATGCATCCAACATAGATAAAATAATTGGCCCCCTTTTTGGCAAATGGGCCGTTGACAAAGATAATTTTATATTTCATCGAACAGTTTTTACAAAAAAAAAATTAGAGGATATTCTTAGATCTTGTGGTTATACAAAAATTGAGTATTGGGACCCACTGGAATATTTTGGTACAGATAATAACTCTTTTGATGATTATTCAAAAGCATTTCATCCACATATGGATTTTAAAAATGGATTTCCTATAAGCATAAATATAATTGCAGAAAAATAATAATCAAAATAATAAAAATTGTTTGCGTATTAATAAATTATAATTTTTACTATTTAATATTTTTCGCACTTTGATAATTTAATATAGTTATATCTTCAAAAATTACAAAATTAACTTAATTAGTATATTTATGAATGATCTTTCAGATTGCATAGAAAGTTTTTACTCAAAGGTCGATGAAAATATTTTGCTTCATCAACTCTTTAAACCAAATTTTAAAAATGGTAATCATAGGATTAATATCTCACCAGAACAGGAATCTTTGCAAGTATGTCATTTAGGATTGGCAAATAACCAGACTTTTAAAGCTCATAAGCATATCTTCTATAAAAGGGACATGCCTATGGCACAAGAGTCATGGGTAGTAATATCAGGAAAAGTAAAGATATTTTATTATGATCTCAACGATAAAATAATTACAACCAGAATAATGTCAGAGGGAGACTGTACCATAACCTATAGGGGTGGTCATAATTACAAAAGTTTGGCAGAAAATACTATTGTTTATGAATTCAAAACTGGGCCTTACTTTGGTACCGAAAGAGATAAAGTTTTTTTAAATTAGTCAAAAGGATGATATGATCTTTTGAGCAAAAGTAAAAATTTTGAATAAAGCTTTTATTACTGGAATTAATGGTCAAGATGGCTCATATTTAACTGAACATTTGCTTTCAATGAATTTTGAAGTAGGTGGATTAGTCAGGAGAAGTTCAGTCGCTGAGAACCAAACTTATAGAATTAACCATCTTACAAATGATATTAAGACTTATTATGGAGATTTAATTGATAAATATTCAATAGTAAAAGCTTTATCTGACTTTAAGCCAGATTATGTATTTAATTTGGCGGCACAAAGTCATGTAAGGTTATCATTCGATATGCCTGTATTTACTGCACAAGTAAACGCAGTTGGGGCTCTAAATGTCTTTGATGCTGTTAAAGAAACTGCTCCAAATGCTAAGGTTTATCAAGCAAGTTCATCTGAAATGTTTGGATCATCAGTAGATAAGGATAATTATCAAAGAGAATCAACGCCCATGAATCCTGTAAGCCCCTATGGTTGCTCTAAATTATATGCATATAGTATTGCAAGGAATTATAGAAAAGCTTATGGACTTTTTATTTCTAATGGAATTTTATTTAATCATGAGTCTCCAAGAAGAGGAAAAAACTTTGTAACTGCTAAAGTTGTTCAAGGGGCATTAGATATTAAGTACGGTAAAAAAAACAAATTAGAGATGGGTAATCTTGATTCTTATAGAGATTGGGGTCACTCTTCGGACTATACAAAAGCCATGATTAAATTACTTCAACATAGTGAGCCTGAAGATATAGTTATTTCTACAGGGAAAGCACACTCAGTGAGAGATTTATGCGATTTAGTCTTTAAGAAATTAAACTTAAATTATAAAGATCATATAGTAATTAATAAAAAGTTTTTTAGACCAGAAGAATTGCCATATTTACAAGGTGATTCAAAAAAAGGTAGAAATTTACTACCATGGGAACCTGAATACAGCTTTGAAACATTATTAGAGGATATGATTAATAATTTTGAGAAAGAATATTTATGAAACCAGATTTTATATTTCAGTATGAACCTGAAATTAAATCTGAAGATATTGCTGCAGTTAATGAATATCTTCAATCGGGTGGATTCATCACAGAATTTAAGAAAACAAGAGAGTTTGAAAACTTAATAGCTTCTTTTTGCGAAGTTCAAGAAACCATAATATTCCCTAATGGAACATTAACTCTCTATGCAATTTTAAGACAACTTAATATTGGATTAGGAAGCAAAGTAATAGTACCAAACTATACTATGGCTGCTACGGCCTTTTCTGTAATTGAAACAGGTGCTGAAGTAATTTTTTGTGATATTGAGTGGCCCTCTCTATGTCTTTCAAAAGTTCATCTCCAAGAAATAATTGAAAATGAAAAAGGGAATATTTCTGCAATCATGTTTGTGTCAGCTAATGGAAGATTTCCAAGCTATGATATTGATGAATTAGTTGAGATATGTCAAGATCAAAATATTTTCTTGATCGAAGACAGTGCACAAGCATTAGGATCGTATTATAAGGATGGACAACATATAGGCTCAAAAGGTATTGCTGGAAGTATATCCTTTTCAATGCCAAAAATTATTACTACTGGACAAGGAGGAGCAGTAATATCAAATGATAGAAAATTATCAGACAATTTGAAAAAATATAGAGATTTTGGGAGATCATCAGGAGGTGGTTCAGATTGGCATGAAATGGTTGGACTAAATATGAAATATACAGACTATCAAGCAGTATTAGGAATATCCCAATTAATTAGAATAAATAGTACATTAAAAATCAAAAAAGAAAATTTTAAATTGATAAACGATTCTATTGATAATCAATATGTAAGCTTATTACCAAATAATATAAAGTTTACAACTCCTTGGTTTTATGAAATTGTTACTGATTATCAGGAGGATTTTATGAATTGGCTTAAAAAAAATAATATTGGATGCAGGGTTATGTATCCTGAACTAAATAAACAAAAAGCTTTTCATAATCATAAGCAATTCAATTCAATCTTCAAAAATAGTAATAAGATTAGTAAGAAAGGCGTTTGGATTCCCTCTCATCCCAAATTGAAAAAAAATGATATAGAGCATATTATTTCAGTAATTAATAAATTTAAACCAAATGTTCAAATCTAAAAAATATTCCACTTAAAATAAAAATTATATATTATAAAAATAATAAAATTCCTTGAAAGTTGCTTTATTAATTGCAGGTGAGATTAGAACAAATAAAATACCTTTTTACAATTTTATAAAAAAAAATAATATAGATTGTTTTATTTCTACATGGAGTAATATTGGCAAAAGACATACAGATATCAAAAATAATTCAAGTATTAAATTTAAATTTATGAATAATAAAACTGGATTAAATGCAATAAATTTAATTAATAGTATTCCAAATTTAAAATCAAGAAATATAGAGGATATTATTGCTTATGATAATATCGATTCAATTGATGAATCATTCCTTGAAAATTCATATAGTAAATTCTCCCCAATTGGAACAATTTATAATATCTACCATATAAATAAGGCCTTGAATTTATTAAAAAAACATGAAATTGATAATAAAATTAAATATGACATGATTATTAAAGTAAGACCTGACCTTTATTTTAGGAATTTTATAAATAAAAAGTTTTTAGATGAAATTTATTTAGATAAAATAATATTTTCGAAAAATACATCAAATTATTTCCAAAAAAGCGATAAGTTATTTTTAGCGAAAAGGGATTTATTCATTAAATTTATAGACGCTATAAATAAGTATAAAAATTTTGTGTTTAGTCAAAAAATAGATTATTTAAAAGTTAATTATTCTTCAAATATAGGAGGAGATATTAACTTTATGCCACCAATAGGAGAAAAGTTTTTTCATCAAGTCATTATGAAATATAATTTTAATTTTAGTATTATGAATGATAAAGAAACATTTATTATGAGAGACTATAGCTTATTAAACTTTGCAAAAAAAATTTACAATTGCACTAAATTTTATTAATAATAAATTTTTTCTTATTTCTTTAAGTATAAGTTTTAAGCCATTCAACTAATTGTAAATCGAAAATTTGCATTACATTTTCGATATCAAATTTTTCATCAAATAATGGTTCTTCATACATTCTTTTTACCAATTCATTATCTCTTAATAAGAGTTTAATTTTATTTTCAATTTGCTTATTAGTTAATCCATACAAATTTATATACGCTAAAGGATTTAAAATTCCTTTAACATTATTCGGGTGATTCCAATATATAGGAATATATCCTGAGAAATATGCTTCAATAGCTTTTTCACTGCAATAACCTTCTCTTATCGAATTCTCAGGGCAAATACAAAATAAATGTTTTTTTGAAAGATAACTTTTGGGCTTATCAAAAGGTTTATTATATGCCGGACCAAGCCTTTCTACCAAAATTATATTTTCTAATGCATTTACTAATGATTCTCTTTTTGGATAAATTACACCCGAAAATATAACTCCTGTTGCTGATATTTGATTTATATTTTTATCAAAGATCCTTTTTTTATGAAGATCATCTTTTGTTATATCAACTAGGAATCTTTTAGACATTTCTTTTGGATTCTCAGAGTCTAAACTTATAGCCGAGGCAAATATTGGTGCATAAATCTGAGTATGTTTATTCCTAACAAGATTTTTGTTACCAAGAGATAACCTTGATACTAATTTATTATTAAGATAAGGCTCAACTGTACTTCTGATAGTAATAAAGGGTCTTCTTTTTAATTTTGTCAAGATTAATGATAATTTATCAAGCAAAAAAATTAAATATATATTATCTAAGGTAATCAAAAAATAATTAAATTTATATCCTGTTCTTCTTCTTGAGTAGTTTAAAATATCTACTAATGTTGATTCCTTAAAAATAATTTTTGAAGGTGTTCCAAATGCGTATACTGAATCTCTACCTCTGCAAAAGATTAATATACTTTTTGCTAGAAGTATTAACTCCTTTAAGACAAGAAGCATTTTATTATAGTGATTATTATTATTTTAAAATATACCAAAATTTTATAATATTCAATAATTTCTAAATTTTTAAAATTTAGTATTAATTGATTTTTTTATTATTAATATAATTTAATTTTATTGTCTCGAATAATTTTTCGGGAATTATAGCTTCATCATGGCTTGTAACAATAATTGTGCTTCTTGTTTTTAGTGTAATTGACTCTAATATTTTTTTTGCGAGACTTTGTTCAATTCCTGTAAGTCCTTCATCTATTATTATTAAATCTGGATTTTTTAAGTATAAATTCGCAATTAATAATCTTTGTTTTTGTCCCCCTGACAATTTAAAAGCATTATGTACTAATAAGGTATCTAATCCCATTTCCATATTATTAATTATTTCTAAAAGTTCTACTATTTCAAGTGCTTGATATATATTTTTTTCTTTTAATTCTTTCTTTTCTCCTAACTGTAAAAATTCTCTTATAGTGATTGTTGGAAGAATTAGGTTTTGAGATAAATATTCAATTTTCATCAAATTATTTTGATCATTGTTTCTTTGACTATAAATTTCTATTTCTCCTTGATTAGGTTCTTGAAGTCCCGAAATTAGATCTAGTAATGTTGACTTGCCTGCTCCACTTTTTCCTGTTAGAAAGTAAGATTTATTTTTTAAAAAAGTATAATTAAATTCTTTAAATATATAATTCTTCTTATTATTATTTTCGAAAAAAAATGTAACTTCTTTCAGGTCTAATAATACTTTGCTAGGAATATTCTTTATAATTCTATTTTTATTTGATTTATAAAGATTTTTCTTATAATCTTCAACAGTTTTAATTATTTTATTAGATACAGTATAGGAAGAAGAAATTAATGAGAAGTTGGAAAGTATATTCACTATAAACGGAAATGATCTAATAAAAGCAATTATCATTAGAGTTGTTGCTGAACTATTTAAAAAATTATCTGAATTATTTGATAAGAAAACAATGAATAAAATTACTATAAATAATTCAAAAATTGATCTAGGAATAAGAGAGATAAAACGTACAAAAGTTTTGGCATACCATAATTTATTTTCAGATCGCCTGTATTCATTATCAGCAAGATTTGAATAACTTGTAAGAAAGTATGTTCTAGGAGAAGAAACAATATTTGTTACTATTTTTGACGAATTTTGAGAAGCCAAATTAATTATTTTTGATAAATTTGTTGTTTTACCCTTTATTAATGAGGTAAATGCAAAAAAGATTAATCCTGCAATAAATATCAAATAGAAATATTTTACTCCTGTTATTAATAAAGTAAAAATAGTTATTATTATTAAACTAAATAATGTTTGAATAAGATCAAATGTAGGAAGAAATGTATTATCAATAGAAAAATTAGTTTCAAATCTTAATCTTGATACATATTCTTCAGGGGATATTTCTAAAAATTCTGTGTGAGTTGTTTTGATAGATGAATTATATAATTGAATTGACAACCATGATGCAAATTGTCTCATATATAAATTTATTAGAAATTGAATAAATATTCTTAAGGAAATTGCGATCAATACTATAGTAATTAATCCATAACCTGGAACCATATTAATAAATGAGCTTAATATTTCTTTTTCTTTAATTGATACTTCAGTATTAAAATTAAATGATGTTGAGAGTACATACAGTACAGTTAAATCACATATTGATAATAGAAATGAATAAATTAAGAATCTTTTAAATTTCTTATTTGAATAAATTCTGATAAATTTAATTAATTTTATAAATGATAAAAGTTTCAATTTCTATTAGTAAAGAGTATTTTTGTAAAAATTTGTTTGATTAAGGATCATTCTGAAATTATTTTCAGAATGCCTTTCTAGGAAAAATTTTGAGGATTTATTGGCATTTTCAGCTATTTCTTTAATATTATCACTTTTAAATAATGAATCTAATTTATCATTGATTTCACTTAAATTCGTTGAAGGATGATAAATAAAACCATTATAATTATCAATTATGCAATCTTTAACACCTGAATTTTGAAAAACTATTACAGGTTTTGAACATGAAAGAGACTGTGGTATTACTTGAGCCAAGCCTTCAAGATATGTTGATAATAATACAGTTAAATCACATATCTTTAACCACTTGAAAATCTCATTATGCCCACAATGAGGAATTATTAGAAGATTATTTTTAATTAGTATTGGACTTTTATAGGTTCTGCTTCCAAGATGTATGAAAATAATTGATTTATTGATATTACTAAGGGCTAACTTATAAAAAAGTTTCGAACCTTTACTAGGCTTGTCATTGCAAATAGTCAAAACAACGTTTTTATCTTTTAATATATTTTCTAAACTTATTTGATTAAATTTATTTTTCTTATTTAAATCATCAAACATGTTTAAGTTTAGAATCTTCTTGTATTTTATTTTCAATTCTTCATCTTCATTATTCAAATTATCTGTGCAAATTGAATAGATAATATCTATATATTCTGCTCTTTTTCTTAAAAACCTATAACTTGTAAGATAAGAATATTTATTAGAAGAAGAAACAAAACTTATATATTTATTAGAACTTAATAGAAAGAACTCAATTATATATGCGAAGATTTTTTTATATTCATTTAAATTGTCATTATATAATAAACCTCCAACTCTGTATCTTCTCTCTTTAATATTATTAAAAATACAGCATATCGTTCCCAGTATTGAACTTAAAGGTGTTGTGTAACTGCAGAAGATTTTATATTTGTTTTCTTTTTTTATATTTTTAATAGTTTTATTTAGAAAAATAAAATACTTTAACAAAGATATGGGGTTATTATTTAATAAAATATTTGACTCTATCATTGATAAGTTATATTTCTTAATTAAAATACAAGTTTGATAATTTGTTTTGCCAGCCGAGATAAAATATACTTTATTTTTTTCGTTTGATACAACTTGAGCCTCTTTTAGAAATGCATGTTGAGCACCTCCAGCTTGATTATTACCAATTATATATATAAATATTTTCTTATTAATATTCATCATTTATAAATTTTATATGATTTTAATATGCTTTTGATTTAACAAAAATTTTTTAAAAATTAATTTTAATGAAATTTAATAGATTAACAAATTATTCTGAATTAATTAGTAAAAACCATGATACTGCTATCTGAGATGAAAATATATATTGTCCTTTAATATTAGAAATGAGAAATAGAAATATATATAATTTCTTATTAAAGGTTGAATTTTTATTTTTATATAAGAAATAAAAAGTGAATAATGAGGCTAGAGGAAATCCATAATATCCTAAAAACCCGATAATTCCAGAATCAGAAATCCTAAGATATTCTCCATCATAAATATCACCATAATTTCCAAATAAAAATGTTAGTGGTCTTGTAATATCGTATAAACTTTTATTTATTACTGAGTTTATACCATTCATAGTATCCTCAATTAATGCTGTCTGATATCTACCTAAAATAAATTCGATATTTAAGATTTCATTCTCTATAAAATACGAGAAGGTAAAAATCATAAGAGTTATTA
>MDTG01221787.1_pt1 | contig 21395 bp, 14 predicted proteins | sample 811421 | NCBI WGS metagenome assembly MDTG01 (sample SAMN05326645, study PRJNA326480) | marine metagenome | isolation source: seawater | place: Pacific Ocean: South East | collected 2011 | reverse complement strand
TCCCTCAGACCGACCAATGGAGAAAAGATAAGCTAGGTGAGGATTACATGTTTAATAAACAATTAGCATTTTGTTCTGTACCTGATAGAGGTTTATTTTTATTACAACAGCATGATATTTCTTATTCATTTAATGAAATGGTAGCCATTCAAACTCATGATGGTTTATACGATGATGCTAATGTAAAATATCTTAAAACTTTCTTACCTGAACAAAAACCCCGTACATCACTTCCATATATCTTACACCAGGCAGATTTAATGGCTGCTCGTATAGAATTTGAACAGGAATGGTTACCTAAATTAAAAGAAAAAAATAGCGTGGAACCACAAAAAAAGAATTTTACCTTAAAGTCAAAATCAACAGCAAAATCAAAGGCCCTAAATACAGTTTCAAGTCCAGGGTTGAAAAATATGCTAGATAGTTTATGATATTAGAGATTATAATTGGAATATTGGGTTTATTAGTCGTTATCTTAGGGTATACGACTTTTAACCTTTTACGTAAAAATGAAAGAGCAGAAGATATTATAGTTCAGTATAATGATTATTTAACTGAATTTAATAAACAGATTTCATTTACAAGTGAACGTTTATCTAAAATAGATGCTAAGGGTACATTTGAAAGTGATGATGAAATTGGTTGGTTTTTTAAGCAAATAAAAAATTTACAGGAGGGAATAGATAAATTCCGCATTAACTAACTAATGGTAAGAAAAAGAAGAAAAAAGAGTAAAAATTATTTTACTCAAGAGACAGAGGACTATATTGTAAAATACAATAATGAACCAGACCCAGAAGTAAGAAGTAAGATATATGAAGAACATATCCATTATCCTTTTTTTAAACTCACCCAAAATATCATTCATACATTTAAATTTTACCATACAGAAGTAGAAAATTTAGAACATCTTCAACATGAAATAATTACATTTCTTTTATCTAAAATGCATTTATTTGACCCAGGTAGGGGAGCAAAAGCATATTCTTACTTTGGTACTATAGTAAAACGTTGGTTAATATTATATAATACTAAAAATTATAATAAAAAAATTAAAAAAGTTGAGGTTGATATTTTAACCGGTGAAAATTCTACTCATATCTACAATATAGGAGATGATAAAGTAAAAAGTGATTTAGATAAGTATGTTGATTTATTTGTAACATACACTAGTGAAAATATTTTAGAATTATTCCCAAAGAAAAATGATGCTCAAATAGCAGATGCAATTTTAGAATTATTTAGAAAAAGGGAGTCAATAGAAGTATTTAATAAAAAAGCATTATATATCTACATTAGAGAAATGGTAGATGTTAAAACTCCCAAAATTACTAAAATAGCAGACAAACTTCACGATATATTTAAATCACAATATATATTTTATTTAGAAAACGGCTACGCTAGATTCTAACCCTTTTCTATATCCATATTTATAACAAAATAACATTATGGGATCATTAGATAATATTGTATTTAAAAAGAAAAAATTTTCGGATATATTAAGCGAAATTTACGATAACCAAAAAAGAAAAGAAGCCCAAATCACCGGATTAATATCGGAATTAAAACCTTTAATTAATGATATAGGTGATGCTACTTTAATTGTTCCACTTATTAAAGAATATATGGAAATTGGTGTTCGTAACGATGAACAATTAATTAAAATGGCTACTATAGTACAGCGTGCGCTTAACAATAGCAGCGGTGAAGATTCACTTGGTATAATGGATGAAGAAAAAAAACAATTAATGGAAGAATTAGATAAATTAAATTCTAATTTCGAAGAAAAAAAGGATGGCAAATAATTTAGGATTTAGTGGATTAAATAATACCCTTAATTCTCAAGACCCTACCCAAGAAATATTCCAAAATTTAAATATATTAAATAATAAATTTATTTCTGGGAGAGTAGTTGATATTATTATTAGTAACACTCATCCTTTATTTAATGAAGAAGGAGGTTGGGGAGGCTTAGGTACTATATTTTTTGAATCAACGGATAATTTAACACAAAATAAACCAGAGGTACAATCTTCGGCCCAACCTTTAATACCATATTTAAAAAATTATCCTTTAGTAAATGAAATAGTAATAATATTTTCATTACCTTCTAAAAATGTAGATCCCACATCTCAAAATTCATTAATTAATAGATATTATTATGTAAACCCAATTAGCCTTTGGAATAGTAATCATCATAATGCATACCCAAACACATATCAACCTAGCACAAACAACCCACCAGAAAAAACATACCAAGAAATAGAATCAGGCTCTCCTAGAGTAAATAAACCTAACCAAGAAGAAATTACTTTAAATAGCCCATTAATCGGAGGCACATTTGAAGAAAGATCAAACGTTCACCCCATAATGCCATTTGCAGGGGATATAATAAATGAAGGAAGATGGGGTAATTCTATAAGATTAGGAAGTACAGTTACTGGTTCTAATAACACAAGTGATTATCAAAGCACATGGTCCGATGTAGGTAATAATGGAGATCCTATTATGATATTTAAAAATGGTCAACCAACAGATTCTGGAGAATCGGGGTGGTTACCTATAGTAGAAAACATTAAAAAGGATTTATCTTCTATTTATATGACTTCTTATCAAAAGATAAGATTAAGAGCGGCAAGTGAAAACTTCTCAGCACTATCACCAGAACCCCTTTTACCAAGAGAATATTTTAACCCTCAAATTATTTTAAATTCTGGACGATTAATATTTAACGCTAATGAAGATAGTATTATAATTAGTGCTAATGATTCTGTAGCAATATCATCAAATAAACAAATAGGATTAACATCAGATACAGTTAGTATAGTCGCAGATAAAATTAAATTAGGGAATGCTGCTGCAGACACACCAGCCATTTTAGGGGGTCCTTTTATAGAGCAATTTAGAGTTTTAGTTGAACAAATTCAAACATTAGGTTTTGCATGTTCAAGTTTAGAAGGGTATGATCCAACTGCTACTAATATAGAAACAACAGGAATTGATGCTGCGGGTCAAGCTTTGGAAGAAACATGTCAAAATATATTAAATTTACTACCTAGTGAAAATAAATCAACTTCACCTTTATTGTCTAATAATATAAGAGTATCATAATGGAAGAATTAAACCCAAATAATGTTGGTGGAGTTGGTACTCAAACTTATTTAGCATCAGTTTCGACTATTGTAAATGGAGTAAATGATGTTGCTTACATTAATTTAATAACAATAAATGATGGTTCACTACAAACTGAAACCGTTTCTTTATTAGAAGACCCTAGACCCAATAAATTTTCTGAACCTGAATTTAGTTTACCGAATGACCAATTAATACAAAATGCTTTAGAACAACTCCAAATTGATGATAATGTAGAAATTGGCACTTACCTAATTCAGGAAACACAATACTTTGAAGTACCTAATACTATAAAGAAGGAATATATTATCCAAGGTACTGTAATTGACTTTTATAAACAAAAACCCATAAAAGGAGCAAAATTGTTGCTGCCTCTTCCTGGTACTAAATTTGATACCAAAACAGATAAAAATGGTAAATTTAAAATTAAGGCAACTTATCCTATAGATAAAGATACAGAGAAAGTTACCTTAAGACCTCCAATTTTAGTAACTGCAAATGGTTATATTCCAAAAAAGATAACCCCATATGCCCTTGACCAAACAATAAGAGAAGATCTTAGAACTACTGAATTAAAGTCAACAAAAGGGTTAACTGATGAAGCTAAAGCTAAAATAGCAGCAGTTGGGAAAAAGATAATAGCTTCTATTCAAGCTTTAAAGGCAACAAAAATGTCATTTAAAGTTTTACTTAAAAAATTTGTTAAAATAGTTAAAGAAAGATTAATTCCTTTTCTTTTAAACATGTTAGCTGCCTTTTTAATAGGTAAATTAAGTGATATTCTTTCTGGTAAATTATCAATACAAGACGCCCAAGCACCATGTCCCACCCCAGAAGAAATAGCAAGATTAATTAATAAAAGAAATAGGGTTGTAAGACAGTTAAACCAAATATATAAAATATTAGATACTGCATTAAAAGTATCAGGAATTCTTGGTGGTGTAGCAACTATATTTTTAGTAGCAGCTGATATTATTAAAAAGATCCCATTACCTACATCTGTACCACCTGGAGTAGGTATCCCAACTTCAGCAATTTTACAATTTCAAGATAAAATTAGCAAATTTGAGGCACTAGCTGAACTTTTACAAGCTATATCCTTTGCTTTAATGGGTGTTCTGTTTGTATTATTAGCTTTATTAAAACAAGCTATACAATTACTCAAATTGCTAGATTTCCAATTACAAAGATGTAGTGTAGATAATGAAGATTTAGAAAGTTTGAATTTTATTTTAGCTGATGATGTTGAAGAAGATACTACTCCTGATACATCTGTTAATGGATTTACATTACAAGTAAAAACTGATGTTAAGGGAGGAGTCGGATCATTAAAAAGAAGATTTGCAGTTGCTTTAAATACTCAAGGAGTACAAGCTTTAAAAGGAGAGCCTTCATTTAGTGCAAGTGAAAAAATACTTATTGATGAACTTGCATTTTATATCCGATCAAATAATTTAAAAGCTAATTAGTCTAATATTTATAATAAATCAATATACTATGAAATTAAGTCAATTAAAATCAATTGTAAAAGATGCTGTAAAAGAAGCAATACAAGAAGAAATGAAAGATATTCTTCTTGAAGCAATAAAAGTTCCAAAAACAACTATACAAGAAAACCAAGTGCAAAAATCTATGCCCCAATCAGATAAAGCTCAACTAAGAGAAAATATGATGAGTGTATTAGATGGAATGAGACCTGGAGCGGATGGAACATTAAATGCTAATACTTCAAATACACCTTTGGCAGTAAGTGGATTTGGTGATACTACTTCTCCTAATGGTAAATTACCTGAAGGAAATGTTAGTATGGATCAGATAATGGGTTTAATGAATAAAAGATAATTAAATGGCATTTGGAGCAACTAAAATATTCCCCAATGACCAAAGGCCAAGAGTCGCAATTGGTTTTGACCTTCCTTTAAATGGAGGTGGGGTATTTACTCCAAATTATCAAACAAAAGATGCTATAAAAAGTAATTTAATTAACTATTTTTTAACTAACCCTGGGGAAAGACCTGGTAATCCAACATTTGGGGCTGGGTTAAGAGAATTTGTATTTAGTCAAATAGATCAAAAGGATTTTACATTTATAAAAGATGATATTCAAGTAAAATTAACAGCTTTTTTCCCCAATGTGTTAGTAAAGGAAATATCAGTTTTACCAACAGAAACAGAAAATGAAATTAATATAAACATAACCTATAGTGTAGAAGATACAGGGATAAATGATGCACTATCATTAAGCTTTAACTAATGGCAGTAAGAAGAACAATTAATTATTTAAATAAGGATTTTAGTGATTATAGATCTCAACTTATAGATTTTTCACAAACCTATTTTCCTAACACATATACTGATTTTTCCGAAACTTCTCCTGGAATGATGTTTATGGAACAAGCATCTTATGTTGGAGATGTTTTATCCTTTTATATAGATAACCAAGTACAAGAAAATTTTGTACAATTTGCTAGACAAACAAGTAATTTATATGATTTATCTTACATGTATGGTTATAAACCAAAAGTAACAGGATTATCATCAGTTAAATTAGATTTTTATCAATTAATACCTTCAATGCCCTCTTCAAGTGGTGCTGATACTCTTTATGTTCCAAATTATGATTATGCCCTTTTTATAGGAGGAAATACTACATCCCAAACAGAAGAAGGAAAATCTTTTGTTATAGAAGATGCCATAGATTTTACAGTATCAAATTCTTTAGATCCAACAGAAGTTACAATAGCTCAAACAACGGCGGGAGAACCTGATTATTTTTTATTGAAAAAATCAAGAAATGCTTTATCTGGAGAGATAAAATCAGTAAATTTCCCATTCACAACCCCAACAGAATTTCCAACAGTTGTAATTAGTGACACAAATATTGGTGGTATAATTGATTGCTTTGATACTGATGGTTTCCAATGGTATGAAGTAGATTATTTAGGCCAGGAACAAGTATTTACAAATTTAAAAAATACAAATGTTAATGATCCAAATAATTTTTCCGAAAGTAATGATTCTCCTTACTTGCTTCAAACTAAACAAGTACAAAGAAGGTTTAATACTAGATTTTTAAGTAGTACGCAACTGCAACTACAATTTGGATCAGGAAATCCAGCGGACACAGATGAAGATATAGTACCCAATCCTATGAATGTTGGTTTAGGTTTACCTTTTGAACGTGATAAATTAACTACAGCATTTAGCCCAACTAATTTTATATTTACAAATACCTATGGTATTGCTCCAAGTAATACTACATTAACTGTAAGATATTTAAGAGGAGGTGGAATTAGTTCTAATGTAGCAGCAAATACTATTACTCAATTAAATACTAATTTAAGTAAGTTTTTAAAACAAACTTTAGCTGCAAATACTTCTCAGTATGTTTTTGATTCCCTACAAGTAAATAATCCAAGTGCCGCTAGTGGGGGTATGGATGGGGATAATGCTGAAGAATTAAGACAAAATTCTATATCACAAATATCAAGTCAATTAAGAAATGTAACTGCTGATGATTATCTAGTTAGAGCTTTAAGTATGCCTCCTAAATTTGGTATAATTTCAAAAGCAATAACTCAAAAACCAACAGCCCAACAATCTCAATCAACTTTATGTTTATATGTGCTTTCACAAGACTTTAATGGAAATTTAACAACAGCTTCAAATGCCCTAAAACAAAATTTAAAGTCATATATTAATCAATACAGGATGATTGGGGATTCTATAGATATAAAAGACGCATTTGTTATTAACATAGGTGTTAATTTTGAAATAATAACCCTTCCTAATTTTAATAATAATCAAGTAATTACAAATTGTATAGAAAAAATTAAAACATTTTTTAATATAAATAATTGGCAAATAAACCAACCAATAATTTTAAGAGATATAAGTAATTTATTAAATTCAGTTGATGGGGTACAAACTATAAATAATATAACAATAAATAATAAGGCTGGTACTTCTTCTGGATACTCACAATATGCCTATGATGTAGCTGGAGCTTTACAAAATGGAACAATTTTTCCTTCTATTGACCCAATGATATTTGAAGTTAAATACCCAAATGATGATATAATAGGTAGAGTAGTAAGTATTGGACAAGGTGGTGGTAATACATCAAACGGTGGAGGTAGAAATTATTAAAATTTAAAAAAATGGCAATATATAAAATTTTCCCACTTCAAGATACAACATTATATTCAGGATATCCTGATATGAATACTGGAATAGATGCTATTTTAGAAATATCTAATTCTTATCCTTCTACTGTAGCTAATCCTATAGTAGCTAGACCTCTAATACAATTTGATCAATCTCAAATTAATAATGTTATAGATACTTTAAATACTGGTTCAACTGCTATTTCTGCTAGTTTAAAAGCATTTATAGCAGATGCAAGTGGGGTAGTAATGCAGTCTGAAATTTATGCATACCCCGTTTCTGGGTCTTGGAATAATGGTAGTGGAGAATTTTTAGATAATCCTCCTACTATTAATGGTTCAAGTTGGGTATTTAGAGCAAATAGTGGATCAACCCCTTGGTTATTAGATAATTTTACAGAAAATGTAACTGGTTCATATATAGCTGCCTCACCAGGAGGTGGAAATTGGTATACTGCATCTTCGGATACAAATTTAAATTTAGAATATTCTCAATCCTTTAATTTAAGAACAGAAAAGGATATAAATATGGATGTAACTGATATTGTAAAAACTTGGTACTCAAGTTCAAATTCAATAGGTGGTACTTATACTTCTATAGAAAATAATGGGTTTATTTTAAAGTGGGAAGATGAGGTTGAATTTAGTACAAACTTATCAATCCAACCTAAAATGCAATTCTACTCTATTGATACTAATACTATTTATCCCCCACAATTAGAAATTAAATGGAGGGATTTTGATTATACTTCATCAGGGCTTCAAATTATTGACACACCAGATTTATATCTTGCTATTGATAATAACCCCGGAGTGTTTTATAGTGAAAGTATTAATCAATTTAGAATAAATTGTAGACCAGAATTTCCAGTTAGAAGATTTTTAACATCTTCAGTGTACACTACAAACCATGCCTTACCATCAGAATCGTATTATGCTATAAAAGATTTAGATACAAATGAGTTTGTTATTGATTTTGATAGTGAATTTACCCAAATTAGTTGTGATACAACTGGAAGTTATTTTACAATTTATATGAATGGTTTGGAACCAGAAAGATATTATGAAATATTAGTTCAAACTACTGTAGATGGTAATACTATAGTAAAAGATGATCAATATTATTTTAAAGTTGTTAATGGTTAATTATGTCGCAAACAAGAAATGTTGATTTACAAAAAGAGACTTTTAATAAAGCTCAATATGAACAAGTAATTGATACCACTTTTTCACAATTAGGGGTACCATCAATTAGTGCAAGTGCTGAGAATCAAATAAGTATTGAAGAATTCTTTGGATATTACAATGAGCTTTTTTATGATATACCCCCAACTGGTGAATCTAATTCACATGAATTTTTGGTTAAAAGTAGTGGGGAATATATTAATTTTGATCAAATAGCAGAAGAAATTATAGCATTACAGAACGAAATAACAGGATTAAGAGAAGAATTACTAGCAGAACAAATTAAAGTAGTAGAATTAGAATCTGGAATAACATTAGATACAGGGTCATTGAATTTAGGAAACGATACAAGCATTCCTTCTTCGGGTGGAGGAAATGCAATGATATCCACTTCTAATAGTTCATCTCCTGTATCATCTAATTCCTATTAATATAAGCATAAATGGAAGAAAAAATTATAATCCAACCAGTATCTCCAGATACTTTTGAATTTCAAGATTACTCTAATAGTGATCAAGATTTGCTGGTTACCAACCAATTAGATACTGTATTCTCGGGATCTACAGATTATATTGAAGCTTACATCTACGATGCTAATAAAAGTCAAATAACTAGTGCTATTCCCTTTACAAATTATAAAGTTGTAGAAGGAAATGTTGTAATTAGTCCATCAAACGATTTAGAAAGATTAGGATTTGATCAGGGAGAATATTTTATCTCTTATGAATTTTACAAACCTAGATTAGGATCTACTTTAAACACTAGATATTATATTAGTGAAATTAGTTCTGATAGAACAGAAATTAGACTAGATACTACACAAATTGATAATGCTTTAGTAATAAGTTCAAGTTTAGAGTTTATTCAATATAGAGATGAAGCTAATTATTTTGTAGATTTTTATCTTAATTTTGGTGATAATCAACAAATTATAGCTAATAATCTAGAAATAGATACGACGGATGAAAATAACCCTACATTATTAATTAAATTATATGATCCTCTTCCTAGTGAATTTGATCTAAAAGCACAATGTTCTGTAGTTGAAGAAATCTCTACTCCACAATCATATAATGTAGTTTTTCCACCATTAAATTTTAGTGCAGATGACTTTAATTATATATCAGGTCCAAATTATAATTTATCAGTTACAAATCAATCTGGCACTCCAGGATTAGATTATTCCTATAATACTTTATTATCTTCTGATATAACAAGTTCTACAACTCAAATTAAAAGTTTATTAAATAAAAAAGAAATAGAAATTAGTGTTAATTATGAAGATTATAATGATTTTATATATTTTTCTTCTGCATTTACTAGACTTCAAAACTTTTATTATAAAGTAGGACTAATTCAATCTGCTAGTGCCCAATTAGGAACTTTAACATCAGCAACAACTGGTTCAGTAGTTTATAGTGCTAGTCAAGCATCTTTAACAAATATAATTGATACCACTATTGAAAATTTTGATGGATATGAATATTTTTTATATTTTAATAGTGGTTCAGATCAATCATACCCTAAATCAAATACTGAACCTCCATTTATTTTATATCCAACAGGAAGTACAGAAGTCTTAAATTGGCTAGGATCTACTGTTATTGGTAATGCATATTATGGTGGTCAGGCTCTATCAGCTTCTAACTATGATGAAAATAACCAAAATTCTTTATATTATGCTATCCCCGAATATTTGAGAAGTGACCCTCAAAATGTTAAATATGAATTATTTGTTGATATGGTGGGTCAACATTATGATAATGTATGGCTTTATACTAAAAATATTACAACTAGATTTGACGCGGATAATCGTTTAGATTATGGTATAGCAAAGGATATGGTCGCAGATGCTATTAGAGATTTTGGTGTAAAATTATATTCTAATAACTTTAATACAGATGACTTATATACATCCTTTTTAGGATTAACACCATCAGGTAGTTCTTTCCCATTCCCAAATATGACAGGATCTATTGGTGGAGTAGTTAATACACCTTCCGGGTTTGAGTATGTAGATTCAACAATATCAGCTTCAAATGATATAATCCCATTGGATGATGTAAATAAACGTTTATATAAACGAATTTACCATAATATACCATATTTACTTAAAACTAAAGGTACAATAGCTGGTCTAAGGGCATTAATAACATCATATGGTATCCCTGATACTATTTTAAGAATAAATGAATTTGGAGGTAAAGATAGAAATAACTCTCAAGATTGGGATTTAAAGCAGGATTTTTATAATTTAGGCTTAAACACAACTAGTTCAGGATTTACATCTTCTTTCTCTCTTAATACAGATTGGGGAGCTAATGAAAATTCACCCTCAAGCATTCAATTTAGATTTAAAACAAATGGTATCCCCTCATCATCTAATACTCCAACAACCCAATCCATTTTTGAATCTAATTTAAATGTTGGAAGTGGTGGCCCATTAAGTAGAATTGCAATGGGACTTGATTATGACGAATCATTGTTAACTACAGGTACATATTCGGGATCAGTTGAAAGTAAATTTAAAGAATACGGTACTTTAAAATTTTGGCCTAACATAAATACAAACCCTGAAAATTCGGCATCATTATATCTTCCATTTTGGGATGGTAATTGGTGGTCAGTTCAGGTAGATAGAGATATTAATGTAGGAAATGATGGTGGTTTTACTTTAAGAGCTGCTAATAATATTGGAGAAAACTTAGGTTTTACTGGTAGTGATACTATTGAAGGTAACGTTACATTATGGGAAAATTCTACTTAAATATATTGGTTACCTCAAAATTTCTCTACATTTGCAGGAATTAATTATTTTGCCCTATCTGGTTCATTACAAGAAGTAAGATATTATACAGATGTAATAAGTGAAAGTGTATTTTATGATTACACAATGAACCCTTATTCATTTGAGGGTAATCAAATTAATAGTGCACCCGACCAATTAGCATTTAGGCTTTCTTTAGGAAGCTTATTAAACACAGGATCTTTTAATAATTCAATTCATCCTAAAGTAACAGGTTCTTTTATAACAACCTCATCATTTAGTACTAATAGTTCTGCATCTTTTAATGCAACACCAACATGGTTAAACAATACAGAAGATATATACTCAGACCAAACCCCATCTGGGATAAGGAATAGAGTAACAGATAAAATTCAAATAGAAAATTTAATACTCCCAGAAGGAGATACCTTATCTGGATTTAGATCTATACAACAAACTTCTTATGTAAGTGAAAGCTTTACTCCTGATGTTAATTATTTAGAAGTAGCATATTCACCTCAAAATCAAATTAATGATGATATTATAGGACAATTAGGATATTTTAATATTGGAGATTATATTGGGGATCCAAGACTTATATCATCATCGGATAAAAGTTACCCTGATTTAGATTTATTAAGAGATGCTTATTTTGAAAAGTATATAACTAATTATGATGTAACTGATTTTATTAGATTAATTAAATTCTTTGATAATTCATTATTTAAAATGATAGAAGATTTTACTCCAGCAAGAACTAGTTTATCATCTGGGGTAGTTATTAAACAACATTTATTAGAAAGAAACAGACAAAGACCAGCTCAGGTTACTTCTTCTTTAGAACAATATTCTGGATCAGTTAGTAATTTACCAAAAGATTATTCAACTGGTTCTAGTGATTTCCCACAGTATGATTTTAGTGGTTCATCAATTTATGTTTTTAAAGCCGGCACTGGTGGATCGTTTGAACCATTTAATGGGTTACAAACATACCCCTCTGGTACTTTAGGTGATGGTCCTGATAATAGATATTTTTTAACACAAAGTTGGAGTGAATCTATTTCAACATTTGATGGTATAGCACCCTTACCAAGGGTTGACCAAAGAGAATTTTACAATGGAGAATTTAGTGGATCAAATATACCAGTAGAACTTGAGGATATATGCAGCGCTTATTTCAAAGTAGGGAATACAGTATACACTTATGTTCCTGTTTTTTGGAGTGCAGATGGTAATAATAATACTCAAACAATAACGGAGCAAGCTTTCTTAGATCCAACAAATCAACCCCCAGCTAAATATGCTTGGTTTTGGAATGATGGTTCTAATGTATTATATATTAAAATGTCCCTCGAAAGTTATAATGGGGTCATAATATCCAGTTTTATACAAACTGTAGAGTGGATTATATTTGCATTTACAAATCCTATAGATGCTAATGGTGCTATTTTACAAGGAACCCAAACTTATTATTTAGAAGATGTAGCCCTTCAACCTGAAACTGCAGCATCAAACCCAGAAAGCGTTGGGTCTGCCTTATGTTACACAATACCAGGTGAATCTTCAACAGCAGTAAGTTCAGCTGATGCTTCTTTTTATGATTTTAACTTCTCAGCAAGTGGGGATTATCAATGGCATGCAACACAAGATACATCTGCAGATCCAAATCCTGTATTAGACACAGGTATATCAGCATCAGTACCACAAGGTTATTTTCCATTAACATCTACTTATCCTACTGAGTCCTTCTTTAGTGGGTGGGCCTCATCTAATTTTTATACTAATGGTACTTATAATGCCTTTAGTGGGATATTAAGTGATCCATTAAATAATTTTAACACTGGATCTCACGAAGTAGATAATACAGATACTACATTGGTATCAGGAATTGACCCTCAAAGTAACCATCCATGGTTTATGAATGCATCTCCAGAGGGAGAAAACCAAAGTTGGATAAAAATACCATCAGAATCATTTTCAGATTATGCAAATATACCAGATTCATCAGTAGGTCCTGTTGCTACAAATAATTATTTTAATATAGCATGGACAAGTGCAAGTTCAGTAGAACCACAAGCGGTTCAAGGAGTTAATTACTATTATAATGCCAGTAATAATGCTATCTATATGTCTGGTTCAGAATTTCAAAATGAATTAAAATTTCTAAACCCTTTATATTCTAGTAGTTTAGTACATAAAATTAGTGGAACTGATCAACTTGGAACATCTGGAACATCTTATACTCCCCCAGGACAAAGTAACTTATCTATTCCAATAGACCCATCAAGAGGTCAAGAATTATGGGTTTATAGAGGTGAATCAAGTGCTAATGTTGCAGATTCAAACACTTATAGATATAATAGATATATTCATAGACCTTTTAAAATATACTACTTAACAGAAACAGGATCGGGTATACCAGGAATACCCTACAATTTATATGATCCAATGACATATGAAGGGATAGATAGTTCAACAGCAGGTTTACAATCAATTGATGCAGTTGTCCCTCCTTATTATGATAACCAAAATGTTTCCTTTGCCACAATGTTAGGAACACAAGGTGACATATCATTTAATGCTCCAACTTACGCACGACCCTTAAATGATACCGCAACATTACCTTCACTAGGAGCAGTTTCTGGTAGTTTTGAAATATTTAATGAAGCTAGACAAGTTAGACCTTTTATATTTACTACATATAGAAATAACCCATCAACATCAGGTCCTAATCCAGCAAGAGGTAGTGGCTCATTTGTAGCAATTTCCCAATCAGATGGTACTCCATTCGCTTTATTAAGAATGTACCAAAACCAAACTCCAAACTTACCATCAGCTACAACAACACCATTTCTTGTAACATGTAATAATACTCAAGGAGCTCCTTTTTGTGCTGTCATTTATTATGGTTTGAATGATGAGGTAACCACACAATTATTAAATGCTGGGCAAAGTGCAGTTATTTGTGGAGATAGTTCTAGAACTTCTAATTCAAATAGTCCAAATTATGTTCTTACACCCTCTAGTATTGGAACCATAGCAGTATCAACAAATTTAAATGGCAACGCAGACCCATGTATAAACTTAGACCCAAGTGGAGGTGGAGGTATAGGTGGGAATCAAAATAGTTCAGTTGGGAAAAATCAAATTCCTTATTTTTATACCTTTAATGCATCAGGTCCTAGTGTTGGAAATCAAGCACTTCAAGAATATCAAATACCATATGGAGAATTTTTTAATGGAGAAAATACATCTTCACTTAGTTTAACAACAGGAACACAACCTGGGGGAGGGGATGATGATACAGAAATAGTATTCCCAGAAGGAGGTTATATCTTTACAATGAGTGCCTTTGATGATACAACTTTTACAAATGGTAGAACTGAATTTGGGTTATGGACTACTTATGGTGATTATGTTAGATATGATTTTGATAACCAAGCAGGATCAAATGCCAACCCAGTTACAATAGATTATATAGATAATCAGTATCAAAATACTTCTGTTGATGTTTATAATGTTGCACTTGAAGAATTTGATAAATCCTCAAATGTTGGAAGTGCTAATAATTCTAACACAGGTACGGGTAATACTGATTCTATATCCTATCCAAAAATATTTGTTAATGAAGAAGGTGGTAGTGCTGCATCTGGATTAGGATATATTAGATTTAATGTAGTAGCAGGAGGTGAATTAAATATTAATGTATCTAAAAATAAAAATGCATTTGTTACTGTTAAAATATTTGTAGGGGATGATCAAACAGCCACAGGCAGTACACCCTCAGGTATGACTCAAATTGCTGAATTACCATCATCTTTTACAGTCTCTACTACAGGACCAACTAATTTTACCTCTACAGTAACTAACACACAACAAGTGATGGTTCTAGTATCAACAAATCAAGATGTTGATAACTGGGGTCAAATAAATGCTTTATTTATTAATCTACCTTCTCCTTCAGTAATAGCTAATATGGGGTCTCCTGAAGCACAACCATCATTTACAGATCCTTTTGTTATAACGGGATCAATATCAGAAAAATATGCTAATGGAGTAGAGGTACCTGGGTCATTTGCTACTAAAGTAACAGAAGCTTATATTCTTTATACATCTTCATTATCTTCAAGTTTAGCTGGGGCTTATGTATTTGATGTAACTCCAACATTTGGTATATTACATGTCACAGCTTCAGTAGTAGTTAGTTCATTTACAGATACACAAGCAGCCCTTTATGGAAATGCAATTTATGGTTCATCGGAATACGGAGGAGGAAACTCAGGAGGAGGTACTACTTGGACAACAGCTTCACTAATATTATATACAGGCTCTGCTAATAATTTCCCTAACGAAATGCCTCAAATAGGTGGTGATATTTTTGCTATAACAAGTTCTCATAGTACAACTCATAATACAGGTGAAAGAATAACATTAATGACTACAATTTCACCGGGAGAATTAGCATACAATGATGTAATAAAAATGGCTCTAAGAGTAGGAAGTGGTTCGGATGCCCCCTCAGTAGTACAAAATTCATTAATTGTAACAGAATATAGTATGAGTTTTTCTTCATCGATAGATGCATCTGTAGACCCATCTATACCAACTATTTTTAGTGATGATCAAAACTTTAACTATGCATATGATTGTCAACCTTTATTAAATAACTATAGTGCTGCAAGAATTAATAATAGATTACAAAATGTAGATTATACAACGGGGTTAGTAATTCCAACTAACTGGCAACAAGTTATAGATTTTTCAGCATCAAGAGCATCAGTTCCAGAATCTAATTATAGTAAAACTAATATAATTAATGGTAGATATGATGGTTCTAATATTACATCTCAAAAATATAATATTTGGACACCTGGTGATGCTGGTGGATTTGGTAAGTTACCATCTATTGATGTAAATAAGACACATTTAGCTTATTTTAACACTGTATATGATGGTTATCCATTATTAAATAATAAAACTTTATATAATGTTCAATATCTAATAGACCAGGAGGGCCAAGCAACCCAACCAAAACTATCGGATATAACCTTCTTTGACGTTCAAGGTACATTTGAACCTTTACCAGAATGGAATGGGGATGAATTTGAGTATGTAAATAATGCCATTATATCATTAGCGGGTGATGCTAAAGAACAACTATTCCCACTTCAGGGAGAGTTTCCATTTTATAAAACACAAGCAAGACCAGAACCTGTTTTATATTCTCAAAAATCAGGTATTTTCCCAGTCAATAAAAATGCTACTGAACCACAAGGTATAGAATTAGTAGGTAATCAACCTATTGATGCTAATATTGTACCTAATTTTAATAATTATACTTTTGAAGCTTTTGGTGAAACAGAAATATTTACCTCAACTAGAAATATTAATTCAACAACTCAAATCTTAGAATCTAAAACACCAGTTCAGGATGGTGATGGACTTCCAGTTGGTGCACAAAATAATATTACAGCCTCGGCAGCAAACACAGGAACTTCTTTACCTATATATCAAAATGATAAAAATGTTGATGAAGCTGGATTTACAACAATACCAATCTTAGATGGAGGAAGTGGATTTGCCGTAGACAATACACAAGGTTTAGGTAATAATACATCTCAGGCATATGATTTAGACTTTGAATTTTTTGTAGATTCGGACCCAACAGATACTAGGTTAAGAACAAGAGATCATGAAGGTGGCTGGAAAGGACATAGTCCCATTGATAGTCCTTTGATTGGAGAATTTGAACTAAGATTCCAAAGAAGGAATTTTAATGCTAGTACTGATGCAGAAGTAGGTTGGGGTTCACAAGCAATTAAAGGTGTAAAGGTAGAAATAATTGAATATTTTAGTTCAACTAACGCAGCAGGAACAAATTTCTTAGTTATAGATTATAATAGTGTAGGAGCCTCTTATATATCTACACAACAAAGTAATGGTCTTGTTCAAGTAAATTTCCACACTGATACAATTCGAGATGCTTATCAAAATGCAGGATATGCAAGTCCAATAAAACAAAGACTTAAAATATCAGGAAAACATTCAACTACCTCTACAGGTTTTGGTGGGGGAAATAGACCTATAAGACAGGGTGACCAGTTCAGAGTAAGATATAATGGTAATATAATTACCAATACAAGTGGAAATGGCCCAGTATTTTTCCCACAAGGAATTCAATCATTTACAGGAGGTAGAATATTAATGCAGGGTCAAAATTCAAACCCTGTTACTGCAGCAACTGCTTCATTTTGGGATTTTTCTGGAAGTGGAACCTCTCAAGCGGGTAATGTATTACATTGTGTAAGTCCCCAATTAAATAAAGCATATGCTAGAGATTTTGTACAAAAAGATTTAATATATACTGCTAGTTTTAATAAAGACTTCCCAGGTGGTAGAGAACCTTTTTATACAACAATGCCCCCTGTTACATTACCTTGGGAATTACAAATAAATGATGAAATTAGATTTGATAATAATGAGGATAATGCTTATAAAATAATAAACATTATACCACCTAGCGAAAATAATGATCCTAATTTAACGAGTAGTGATAATTTAACCCCATCTCTTGTAATAGAATTAGATGGCTCTGTACCTATAAACTTTGGTTCTGAGAAAACCAGTACTGGAGGAGGTAGTGGAACTGCTTTAGAATATACTACATCATCAATAACTTTTGAAACAGTTGCATCCTATGTGAAAGTTGATTTTCCAGAACAATCATTTAGACCAATAGATAATTTTGTTATTCGCAGATATTTGCAAGATGCTGGTGGAATGATTGTAGATCAAAGTTTTCCATATACATCAAACCCAGAAAAAATTACATCAGCTGGATTTCTAAAACCTCCATTTACAACCCCAGATTTAGAAACATCACCAGATGTTATATTACAAGACTTAATTGATAAAAAACTTATTTAATAAAATAATAATTTAATATATTTATAACATATAACAATATTTATATAAAAATAAAACAATGGGATACTTAAATAACGCAGTAATTACAGTTGATGCAATTTTAACTACTAAAGGTAGAGAAGCATTAGCTGCTAATGATGGTTCATTTCAAATTACCCAATTTGCATTAGCTGATGATGAAATAGATTATACATTATATAATCCATCCCACCCATCTGGTTCTGCATATTATGGTGAAGCAATTGTAAATCAACCATTACTAGAGGCTTTTCCTTTAGAAAGCCAAATAATGAAATATAAGTTAACTACTCTACCTAGAGGTACAGCTAAAATGCCAGTATTAAATCTTGGATATGCTGCAATTACACTTCAACAAGGAGCACAGTTAGCAATCACACCACAAACCTTAAATTACTTAGGTAATGACCAAACATTTGAAACTAGTGGTTATACTGCTACAATTGCTGATGTAAGAACACTATCTAGCTTTGAAGGAATTGGTATTCAAAGTACAGCTACAACAACAGCTAATGCAACTGCAACCCAAACAATTGGAACTAATGTATCTTCAACAGTAACAGGAACTCAAATAAACTTAAGAGCAACTACAGTTAATACTTTATTTGGAAGTAATTCAACTTTAGTAACAACTTTAACTGTAACGGGATTAGATAGTGGAGCTAGATTAACAGTTCCTGTAACCATAACAAAAACTGCTATATAAAAAAATAAAAAATGAGCTTTAAAAGATTAGACCCAGAAGATTTTGTAGTAAGTGCTGATGCTGTTTCATCCACAGTTTGGACAGGAAATGAACCTATTTTAACAACATTCTTTACTTCTTCTGCCCAAGAAAATGGAGCATCGGGAAAATTTTATCTTGATGTATATAACACAGAATCAAATTTGGCAAATAACCAAATACAATTTGCTATTGCGTATGCAGATGAAACAGGAGGTGGAGCAATTGCATACAATTCAGCAGTAAATAATTATTCTCCTTCAACTACAATGTATGGTTCTTATAGAACATTAGTATTAGAAGATGAAAATTCAAGTTTTACATTTGGAGATGTTACAAGTAGTTATTTTTATGCTATAAGTGTAGAAAGAGCTAGATATAAAGAAACTTTATTTCCTGGTTCTTTAAACTTAAAATTATCAAGTAGCTCACCAGGTGCTACGGGTCCAATAGAATTAACAGATAATTCTCAAGATGTTACAATTCCTCAGTATTTTGGTACAATGAGGGCTTACCAAATAATTAGTGGTTCAAATGGTACAGCTTATAATAAACTTACAGGAGAAAATGGTAATAATACAGGATTTACTACAAATAGTGGTTCTTATGGGTTATTCTTACCAGATATTTCAACTATATTACTAAATGGTCTTGCTTTAGATTTAGATAATGCTGAAGGAATTAACTTAGACCCAGCAGGTACTAATAGAACAATTAATTCAGATCAAAATAATCCACAAAAATTATATGAACACATGTCAGCAAGTGTTGGAGTTGGGGCAGCAGCTAATTTTGAATTAGGATGTCAAGAAACAATAACATCAGATTATGTATTTGTAAGAGCAAGAAGCTCTGAATTTAATTATTCTGAAAATCCATCATTTATATCGGGTTCAACAGGTGAAGTAATTTATTCTTATTTTATTAATAACCCTAATGTATTCCCAACAACAGTTGGATTATATAATGATAGTAATGATTTACTTGCAGTAGCAAAATTATCAAAACCAATTTTAAAAGATTTTACAAAAGAAGCTCTAATACGAGTAAAACTAGATTTCTAAAATGAATGGCGGCTTTCAAACAATTCAATTCTCAAGATATAATTGTATCGCCGTTAGAAGTAAATAAATCGTTTACTTTTAAAGGCGACGGCGAGCTCTCTGCTTCCAATGCTGATGTTAATAGATTTTTAGGAAAAAATGTAAATTTTACTTCTTCTACAAATTATCAAACTGGTTTTAACTCAGGTAGTTTAATTTTATCTCAATCCTCAATATATGATTCAATAAAAGAATTATATTATTCTAATTTTTTAACTTCAAGTTTTGGCGATAATGCAATAACTGCTAGTGTAGTTCTTGGGTCTGACCCATCTGGGGATGTACTAATAGGTCCACCTGGATCTAACGGAAGATACGTAAATTATTTACAATCTTCATTAACCCAATCACGTAATTTCCCTACAGATGAAGATGATTATATTTTGGTATTTTCAATACCTTCTAAATTATTTGGTGATTATATTCAACCTGAATCATTTGTATTAAATTTAAATAATGATAGTTCTTCATGGCTTATATCAGCAGAAATCACAGACGATGGAGAAGGTAATTTACTATCTGGAAGTGTTAATGTTGGACAAATATTTTACCCTCATGGTATTGCAGTTTTAACACAACAAGATTGGGGATCGTTAGGATCATCTAAATTACCAAGTGCGTATTCAGGTTCACAAATATCTTGTTCATTTTCAAGTTCATATACAATTTATGAAACACAATATAAATGTACAATAAATGAAAGTGAATTTAATTTTTCACAAAACCCAAGTATAATATCTGGAAGTATAACGGATAACATAACTACTTCTAGTGGAATTGTTTATGATTTTGCAACAAGTTCTTATTTTAGTCCCTATGTAACAACTGTTGGTATGTATAATAACGATCATGAATTGTTAGCTGTAGGTAAATTAGCTCAACCCTTACCTACTTCACAAACCACTGATACAACAATTTTAGTAAATATAGATAGATAATGGCATGTACACTTTCAAATTTAGGAATACAAACGGGATGTGTAATACAGGCATCTCAAGTATCTCAATCTATTGATGCTTTTACCAAAGCTGAAGAGTATGATGTTTCATTATCTGGTTCATTAACTATTACAGGTAGTTTATTATTTTCAGGATCAGAAGCATCGTCAGTACAATTCCAACAACTTCCAAATTTAACACAAAACCATCTACTAAATTATAATTGTAACACAGGAGGAGTTGGGTTTGTTTGTGTAGATAGTTTTGTAGTAACTCCATCAGAAGGACCATATTTTACAAGTAGTAATTCTGGTTATGCTTTTGAAATTCAACCCCATGATACTCTTAATAAGGCTACTGGTTCTTATTCTGTAATTTCAGGAGGTAATAAAAATGAAATTTCTAATCAATCTTGCACATCAATTGTAGGGGGAT